>Ga0105104_10000008_pt1 | contig 211003 bp, 195 predicted proteins | sample PPLLaktember2015_3_FD_87034 | JGI IMG/M metagenome (GOLD analysis project Ga0105104, IMG submission 87034) | Freshwater sediment microbial communities from Prairie Pothole Lake near Jamestown, North Dakota, USA - PPLs Lake P7 Core (6) Depth... | ecosystem: Environmental > Aquatic > Freshwater... | reverse complement strand
CTGTACCTGAGCTACAGCGGCTATGGCGCCGCCAATGCATGGCAGACTATAACCGGCCTGCTGCAGGGTCAATGGTTGTTAAAACCGCTGAGTATATCTTTGGGCGGCGGTTCTGATGGAAGCAGTGTTGAAGATGATGATGCTTATCTGGACAACTTTGCGGCTTCAGGCTCGCTGTTTGGCTGGCCGCCGGCAACGGATGTTGACAACAATGGATTTATTGACTGGTTAGATGTCCTGGTAATAGCTGAAAATTGGCTTGATACCAGCCAAGGTGATTTTAATAAAGATAATATTGTAAACTTACTGGATTTCGTTGAGTTTGCTTTGACGTGGTAGCCATTTAATGTGCTAAAAGACAAGAAGGCTGTATTTTCGGACAAGAAATACAAACTTTTATTTTCAGATAAAAAATCGGGGCGACAGGACTTGAACCTGCGACCTTTGGACCCCCAGTCCAACGCGCTAGCCAAACTGCGCTACGCCCCGGAAAAAGACCTATTTTAGCTGTTGTGGATTCAAAAAACAATCTATTTCTTCTGCAGGGCATATTTGAGGACTTCATCCGCCTTCTTTACAAAGACGAATTTCATACCTTTTTTAGCCTCTTTGGGAACTTCAACCATATCCTTTTTGTTCCTGAACGGCAGGATAACAGTCTTTATGCCGGCCTGCTTGGCAGCGAGGATTTTTTCCTTCAATCCGCCAATAGGCAAAACGTAACCTTTTAAGGTTATCTCGCCCGTCATCGCGACCTCTGGTTTTGCAGGCGTTTCCGTCAGGAGCGAGACTATCGAGACAAATATCGCTGTGCCTGCACTTGGGCCGTCCTTCGGAACCGCACCGGCAGGAACGTGAATATGATAATCCTGCTTTGAAAAACGAGTCGAGTTTATACCGAATTTTTGGCTGTTTTCCTTCACTATCGAAAACGCCGCTTGTGCGCTTTCCTTCATAACCTCGCCAATCTGACCGGTAAGAATAAGCCCACCTTTGCCCGGCATCGCGGCGGATTCCACAAACAATATCTCGCCGCCATAGGGCGTATACGCCAGACCTGTTGCCACGCCGGGAACGGCCGTCCGCATCGCAAGCTCCGATTCGTGCCTTATCGGGCCGAGAATTTTAGGCAAATGCGCTTTTGTAATAGTTGCCGAGCGTTTGTTTCCTTTCGCAATATCGGTAGCGACCGAACGGCAAATAGCCGCGATGGTTCGCTCAAGATTGCGAACGCCTGCCTCAGCGGTATATTTGCGGATAATCTCACCGACGGCATCATCGGTTATTTTGAGTTTTCTTTTGCTCAAACCGTTCTCTGACAACTGACGCGGAATGAGATATTTTTTCGCGATGTTCAGTTTTTCATTTTCGGTATAGCCCGGCAGTTCGATAAGCTCCATCCTGTCCATCAGGGCAGGGGGAATAGGCTCTGTATAATTGGCTGTGCCGATAAACATTACGCTCGAAAGGTCAAACGGCTGGTCAAGGTAATGGTCTGTAAAAGTGTTGTTCTGTTCAGGGTCGAGCACCTCGAGCAGTGCACTGGCGGGGTCGCCTCTGAAATCGACGCCGATTTTGTCCATTTCATCGAGCATAAATACCGGATTTTTACTGGCGCATTTTCTCAGTTCCTGCAGGATTCTGCCCGGCAGAGCGCCTATATATGTTCGCCGATGGCCCCTGATATCGGCTTCATCTCTTATTCCGCCCAGCGATATTCTTACGAATTTTCTGCTCATCGCGCGGGCAATGGATTTTCCAAGACTGGTTTTCCCAACACCCGGCGGACCGATGAAGCACAAAATCGGGCTTTTACCGGCAGGATTGAGTTTTCTTACCGCCAGAAATTCGAGAACCCGCTTTTTGACTTTTTCAAGGCCGTAGTGGTCATTGTTCAGTATTCTTTGAGATTTTTTAATGTCCATCGAATCGGCAGTGCGGATATTCCATGGAAGTTCACATACCCATTCGAGATAAGTTCTGATTACGCCATAGTCAGGCGAAGCCTGATGTATTCTGCTTAGCCGGTCAAGCTCGGCGAGAGCCTCAGCCTCGACTTTTTCAGGCATTTTCGCTTTTTTGATTTTTTCCTTGAGGCTTTTTGTATCTTCGGTTCTTTTGTCGTCCTGACCGAGTTCGGTCTGAATGGCCTTTAACTGTTCCTGCAGAAAATATTCCCGCTGATTTTTATCGACTGCCTGCTTAACCTGTCCCTGGATTTTATGGCTCAACTCAAGGACTTCCAACTGGCTTGCGAGGGCAACGGATATTTTCTCCAGCCGTTTCGGGACGTCAAGCTCTTCGAGAAGCTGCTGTTTTTCCGCGACATTAATGCTCAGGTTCGCCGCCAGAAAATCGGCAAGAGCGGAAGGGGTCTCGATATTTTCGAGCAGAATAGACGCCTCTTCCGGCACATTCGGGCTAAGGTGTATTACCTTATTAGCCGCGTCGCGGACGCTTACCATTAAGGCCTGAAGCTTTTTAGAGAATTTGGTTTTGGAGACAAGCGGTTTAATCCTGACCTTCAGATACGGTTCGCTTGAGACAACACTTAAAATTTTGAACCTTATCAGGCCGTGCACGATGACGTTAACCGAACCCTGCGGAAGCTTGACAACTTTAAGAATCGAAGATGCTGTGCCGATTTTGTAAAGGTCGTCTAATTTTGGATTATCGATTTTGGGGTTTTTCTGTGTTACAAGACCGATTACGGCATCGCCGGTTTTGGAGTCATCGAGCAGTTTTCTGCTTTTGGCGCGGCCGACGGCAAGCGGAGTAACCGTGCCGGGAAATACGACGGCGTTGCGAATCGGCAAAATGCCGATAACCTCCGGCAGTTTGATTTCCTTCGGTTTTTCGGATGAATCGTCCTGCTGGTCTTCAAACGCAGGTTCTATATTTACAATATCAACAAGTCTTAATTTTTCGCTCATAGGTAGGATTTTATCCCATTGCGAAAAAATAAAAAAGCCAAATTTTATTTCTTCTCTAAGTCTTTGTACGGTATATCACTTGAGTAAATTTCTTGACATAGAGGTATAAGATTGGTAGTCTTATGTCTTTATAAGATAATAGGTTATATGTCTTTGAAATATAGGTAGTTATGTCCGCCATCGCCGGAGGCGATGTCGAGACTAAATCCAAGATTTAGGAGTATAGAATTGAGAGTATTGTCAGGGATTCAGCCTTCCGGCAGGCTGCATATAGGTAATTACTTCGGCGCGATGAGACAGCACCTGCAGCTTCAGGAGCAAAACGAAGGTTTTTACTTCATTGCCGATTATCATGCTATGACCAGCGGTCCCAAGCCGGAGGAACTTCGTCAAAACCGGCTTGCTGTTGCTATGGACTATCTGGCTCTCGGTCTGGATACTAAAAAAACGGTGTTTTGGTGCCAATCTGATTTACCGCAGGTGACGGAGCTTAGCTGGATATTGTCCTGCGTTACGCCGATGGGACTTTTGCAAAGATGCGTCAGCTATAAGGAAAAAGTCGAGCAGGGTATTTCGGCCAATCATAGTCTTTTCGCTTATCCGGTTCTGATGGCGGCCGACATCCTGATTTTCGACAGTCAACTTGTGCCGGTTGGTGCGGACCAGAAACAGCATATCGAAGTAACACGGGATATCGCGGGATATTTCAATAATACTTACGGCGAGACATTCGTTATGCCGAAGGATTATATTCTCGAATCGGTTGCTGTCGTGCCGGGCATCGACGGCAGAAAAATGAGCAAGAGCTACGATAATACAATTGAGATTTTTGAGCCTGAAAGTTCCGTTAAGAAAAAGGTGATGAAAATTGTTACGGACTCAACGCCGGTTGAGGCTTCTAAAGACCCGGAAAAATGTAATGTTTTCGCGCTTTTAAAACTTGTGGCTTCGCCGGATGAGTTGGCCGAGTGGGGAAAGAAATACCGGCAGGGCGGCACAGGTTATGGAGAGGTAAAAAAGAGACTTGCCGAACTGCTGATTGAATATTTCAGGCCTTACAGACAGAAAAGAGACGAGCTTGAAAAAAATATCGATTACGTGAAAAAGGTTCTCAGAGATGGCGCTGAAAGAGCCGCTGCCGTTGCCGATAAGACACTGAAAAAGGCACGCCAGGCGGTCGGGCTTGAGTATTAAGGAAGGCGGATTTGGCCGAATATAGAATAAATCTTGATATATTTTCAGGGCCACTGGATTTGCTTTTGTATCTGGTGCGCAAGGAAGAAGTCGATATCTACGATATTCCCATAGCGAAAGTTACCGCAGAGTATATTCGTTATGTCGAGATGCTCAAGATGTTCGATATCGAACTGGCCGGAGAATTTCTCGTGATGGCCGCCACCCTGATGGAAATAAAATCGGTAATGCTGCTTCCGAAAGACCAGTTCGAAGCAATGGAGCAGGACCTTGCCGACCCTCGGGGCGAGCTTATCAGGCAGCTTCTTGAATATAAGAGATTCAAGGACGCCGCCAATATGCTCAAGATTTCTGTTGAGAACCAACAGCAGAAATTTGCGCGCAGCGATAATATTATTGCCGGTCTGCAGCCCCAAACTGAGCCTGAACTTGACCTCGACCAGATAAGCGTCTGGGACCTGCTCGGCGCTTTTGATTCAATGATGAAGGCGACCGGTAATTTAATGGATATAAGCCATATTACCGACGATACGCCGATAGACCTTTACCAGATTGAAATTCTTCACCGCCTGCAGAGCGAAGGGGCGATGAGTTTCGGCAGGATTTTTGAAGGCAAAAAAAACAGAATAATTATGGTTGGGCTTTTCCTGGCTGTCCTGGAACTGGTGAGAGAAAAACTTATAACGGCCGAGCAGGCAAAACCCCAGATGCCTATTTATTTGAGGGCATTGACCGATGAGCCAGCCGAGCAGGCTGTTAATAGCGCCATACTCGCCCACACCGTTGAGGAAAACGAGCCGCAGGAGCCTGCCCAGAAGCCGAATATTCCAATTGAATCGGTCGAAATGCCTTCATCTGAGTCAGGGATACAAGTACCGATAAAGGAAATAGCTCCATCCGAGCCTGTAATTGATGAAAAAGTTGAAATAGAGCAGCTAGATGAGTCGCAAACAAGCGATTTTTCAGGCCAAATTGAAGATTAAAACGGCCGGCTAAATAATTTGACATTCAGGGCTTATATAAATAGAATACATCGCTCGGATGTAACTGTGTAATAGAAAGGATATGCGATGGCGGGAAATATAATTGAACTTACGGATGAGGTATTTGACAGCACCGTGCACAGCAGTGATGAGCCTGTACTTGTTGATTTCTGGGCACCATGGTGCGGCCCGTGCAAGATGCTTGCGCCGGTGATTGAAGAAGTTGCACTGCAATATGCCGGCAAGGCGAAAATCTGCAAACTGAATACCGACGACCATCATGAGGCGGCAGTGGAATTCGGCATTAATGCGATTCCAACCGTAATCCTTTTTAATAAAGGCGAAATGGTGAAAAAGTGGGTGGGGCTTGTCAAGAAAACCGATATTACAGAGGCCATTGACGAACTGCTTAATTAACATTTTGTCGCAAATATTTTATTTATAAAAATATACCGGGAAGATTGTATGCTTAAAAGAACTCATAACTGCGGACAACTGCGAATCGGAGATGCCGGCAAAAAAGTTATTCTGGCCGGCTGGGTCGATTCTTATCGCGACCATGGAAACCTTGTCTTTATCGATCTTCGCGACAGGGAGGGAATAACGCAACTGGTATTTAATCCTGAGTCGCAGCCCCAGATGCACAAGCTTTCGCGTCAATTGCGGTGCGAATGGGTTATAGCCGCCAGCGGGACTATCAGGCCTCGCGGCGAAGGCCTGGTTAACCCTAAACTTCCTACAGGTGAAATTGAAATTCTTATAGATACGCTTGAGGTGCTGAATAGCGCAGAAACGCCTACCTTTGAACTTCAAAATGCCGAGTCTGTTGCGGAAGAGACGAGACTTAAATTCCGCTACCTCGACCTGAGACGGCCAATAATGCAAAATCGTCTTAAAATTCGCCATAAGGTTACAAAAGTTGCCCGTGACTTTTTCGACAGCAAGGGGTTCTGGGAGATTGAAACGCCGTTTTTGGGCAAAAGCACGCCCGAAGGCGCAAGAGATTTTCTTGTTCCGAGCAGATTATGCAGTGGTTCTTTTTATGCGCTGCCGCAGTCGCCGCAGCTTTTCAAGCAGGTGCTGATGGTCAGCGGCGTAGATAAATATTTTCAGATTGTCCGCTGTTTCAGAGACGAAGACCCGCGAGCCGACAGACAGGCGGAATTTACTCAAATTGATGTTGAGATGAGCTTTGTTGACAGCGACGATGTGATAAGCGTTCATGAGCAGTTAATCGCCAGAATCTGGAAGGACATTCTCGGCGTTGACGTAAAGCTGCCAATCAGGCGAATGACGTATCAGCAGGCGATGGACGATTACGGCAACGACAAGCCTGATTTGCGTTTTGATATGAAATTAAAGGATATTTCCGATATTGCCCGCCAGTGCCAGTTTAAGGTTTTTACCGATACGATTCAAAAAGGCGGAGTCGTCAAGGGCGTTTGCGCTCCGGGCGGTGGTGCGAAATTTTCCAGAAGTGATATCGAGAAAACATACACTAATGTGGTAACAGATTTTGGCGCAAAAGGTCTTGCATGGTTCAAAGTCGTAAAAGGCGAGCAGGGGGGAGCGGACCTTTCGAGCAATTTAGCCAAATTTTTCACACCGGAACAGAGAAAAGCGATAATTGAAAAATTCGGTGCGAAGTGCGACGATTTGTTGTTGTTTGTCGCGGATAAGGCGGCGGGGGCGAATAAAGCACTTGCGCCACTGAGATTAAAAGTTGGCAGAGATTTGGGATTGATTGACGAAAAAGCTTACGAATTGCTCTGGGTGGTAGAATTTCCGCTATTCGAATGGAACCCGAAAGAAAACAGATTCGATTCGCTGCATCATCCGTTTACGGCACCAGTGCCGGAAGATATTCCGAAACTCGATACCGACCCTGCGAATATACGGTCCCAGGCCTATGATATTGTAGTTAACGGTTCAGAAATCGGCGGCGGAAGTGTTCGTATTCATCAGCCTGAAATACAGGCAAAGGTTTTTGACCTGCTGAAAATCACAAAGCAGCAGGCTCAGGACAGGTTCGGATTTTTCCTGCAAGCGCTCAAATTCGGCGCACCGCCGCATGGCGGAATCGCATTCGGCCTGGACAGACTCGTAATGTTCCTGACCGGAACGGATAATATTCGGGATGTTATAGCGTTTCCCAAAACCCAGAAAGGACAATGTCTGCTGACAGATGCGCCGAGCAGTGTCGACCAGTCCCAGCTTGACGAATTGAATCTAAGAGTTCAAACGCATAATGTTTAGTCTCGGCCTGCTTGTTTTGAGCAAAACCAAAAAAGGCCAGGGTTCGTTATCTATGAGAGAGATGATAAACAAATTCCGGCAGTTTCTGCAAACTCTGCGTCTTCGTCCTGTCTCTCTGGCAGCCAAGTGCAGGCTGCTGTTCGGTGTTGCTATTCTGTTTGTATTGACTCTTGCTTTGCTGATACCGTATTTCTGGATGGATAAACTGACCGAAAAGAGCCTTACCGATGCCGGCAGAGCGGTTGTTAATACGGTTTACGAACGGCATTTCAAGCTGGATAAAGTCTCCGAAAAAAGCCCGGTAATGCTTGATGAAAGCGGTGCGATAAAACAGGCTCAATCGAGCAGGATAAACTGGATCAGGTTCGGCACCGGCACATCAGAGCAAAACTGGAAAAATCAGCTTGATACCCTGCAAACGCAAAGAATCGAAGAACTGCTCAAGCAGCCACAAAGGACAGATGAACATACATGGATAGACAAGGCCAACGGCAATATTGAAACGACTTACATAAATATAGTACGTGCCAATAAGCGATGTCTGTCCTGCCATAGTGCAGAAGGTTCAGCTCCGACTTTCGCACTTTCGGAACCTGTCGGAGCAGTGATAGCACAGATGCCGGGCAGGGAAATCAGCAGAACAGTCCTTATGAATTGGGTTTGTATAATTACCGCCGGCCTGCTTGCCGGTGCAGGTGCGATTGTCGCATTTTATGTTATCGCTCAGCGTGTCATTTTGAGCCCCATAAGGCAGCTAAGAGCGATGGTTAATAATGTTTCACAGGGTAATCTCGAAGTTCGCTGCGGAATTAAAACAAACGATGAATTTGAAAGGCTTGGCGACGCCCTTAATACCATGCTCGATAATCTCGTTCAGGGTCAGGAAAAGCTTCGAGTCGCCAACAAACAGCTTGACGAGAAAATTACGGAACTTTCTGAAAGAAATATAGAGCTTTTCAGAGCCAATAAACTTAAAGGCGAATTTCTTGCGAATATGTCTCACGAGTTCCGCACCCCATTAAATGCCATACTCGGTTTTGCGGAAATCTTGCGGGAGAAACCTGCCGAAGATACCGCCAAAAGTAAACGCTACGCCGAGAATATTATAAGCAGCGGCAAGAATCTTCTTAATATGATTAACGATTTACTCGAGATGGCAAAGATGGAAGCCGGGAAAATCGAATTGCATATCGAAAAGACCAGCATACCGGAGTTGTGCCGCGGTATTATCGCGTTCTTTTCGCCGCTTACTGAAAAACAAAAGCTCAAGGTTCGTCTTGCAGTCGATGAGAATATACCCCTGATAAAAACCGATGCGGGAAAGGTTCAGCAGATATTGTACAATCTACTGAACAACGCCGTGAAATTTACGCCGGAGAACGGCAAAGTTGAAATTAAGGCTTTTATGCCCGATGACCAGACGGTGAGAATATCTGTAAGTGATACAGGGCCGGGGATAGAGGAAGCTGATAAGGAAAAAATCTTTGAAAAATTCCGCCAGGCCGACGGCTCACTTACGAGGACGCAGCCAGGAACAGGTCTGGGTCTTGCCATAAGTACCGAACTTGCTAAGCTTATGTCGGGCAAGATAGGGCTTGAAAGTACAGCCGGTGAGGGCGCCACTTTTTGGCTCGATTTGCCGATTATCAGGGCCGATGAAACATAAACGATTAAAGCCCAATGAGACAATCCTCAACAAATAGTCTGTTTGACATCCCGGAAGACAAGAAAATTCAATGCAGTAATATTGTAACTGTCGCGGTTGAAACCGGCGTTGATGATGTGTTTGACTATCTTCTGCCGGACAAACTCCTGCCGATACAGCCGGGGCAAAGACTCGAAGTTCCATTCGGCAGGGCAAACAAGCTGCTAAACGCTTTTTGCATAGAAATTAAAGACGCAGGGTCTTCTTCCATACCCCTAAGGAAACTCAAGATTGTAAAGAAAGTTGTCGATGAAGCAGCTCTTCTTGACGAGCGACTTTTAAAACTTGGAAAATGGATCAGCGATTATTACGTTTGCCCATTAGGCGAGGTTTTAAACGCGATGCTTCCGACGGCGGTTAAAAAAGGTACGGGGACGAAGAGCATCAAGTCTGTTTTTCTTGCGTCAGAGCCGGGGGTAGATAAAGTTCATGGCAAAAAACAAAAACAGATAATACAGACTTTAATTCAGCTAAAAGCCGATAACTCTGCCGCAGCGGTTGAGGTTGAAGCCGTTCTTGAACAGGCAAATTCGGGAATGTCGCCGTTAAAAAAGCTTTTGGAAGCCGGCGTAGTCAAACTTGCCAGCCGAACAGTTTATTCCGAGCTTCCTGTTATCCCGAAAGGATTTATTTTAAAGACCGGCGATGTCGTATTAAATGACGACCAGAATAAGGCTCTTGCTGAAATAGAGAAGCGGATAGATTCTCATAAATTTTCCGTCGTTCTCCTGCATGGTGTTACCGACAGCGGCAAAACAGAGGTTTATATAAGAGCGATAGAAAAAACAATCGCCAAAGGCAAAAACGCTATTGTTTTACTGCCGGAAATTGCGCTTACCGCCCAGACAATTCAGCGTTTCAGCAGCAGGTTCAGCAATATCGCTGTTATGCACTCGCAGCTTACCGCCTCGCAGCGAAACGCCCAGTGGCAGAAGATCAAAAACACCTCGCCGATAGTCGTCATCGGGGCAAGAAGCGCCGTTTTCGCTCCTGTTTTAGATGTCGGTATTATTGTTGTCGATGAAGAACACGAACCGAGCTATAAGCAGGACACATCGCCGAGATATAACGGCCGCGATGTCGCGGTGAAACTTGCGCAATTGACTGATGCCGTTTGTATTTTAGGCAGCGCGACGCCATCGCTTGAGACGCTTGGCAATTGCAGGACAAAAAACCATTTTGTAAAACTTTCCCTGCCGAAGCGCGTGATGGACTTGCCCAAACCGCAGATGAAAATTATCGATATGGCCCAGTGCAGATTCGAAAAGCACGGTGTAAATCTGATAAGCCCTGAACTTGAAGAAGCCATTAAGCAAACGCTGCAAAGAAAAGAACAGATAATCCTGCTGCTGAATCGTCGGGGTTACAGCAATTTTATATTTTGTCCGAGCTGCCGTTATAGCCTCAAATGCCGCAATTGCGATGTGGCACTGACGTTTCATAAATCGGAAAAACACCAGGTACAGCCGCATCTGCAGAGCCGGATTGAAGGCGGTTTTGCGGTCTGTCACTATTGCCTTTCCCAGACGCTTGTTCCTAAAAAATGTCCTATGTGCGGCAAAAATATAACGATGATAGGCCTGGGCACACAACGGCTTGAAGACGAATTGAGGCAAAAAGTGCCGTCCGCGAATGTTGTCAGGGTCGACAGCGATTCGATGCAGAAACACGACTATTACCGCCTGCTCGGCGATTTCGACGCGGGCAGGATCGATATACTTGCCGGCACACAAATTCTCGCAAAAGGACTCCATTTTCCAAATGTTACACTTGTTGGGATAATCAGTGCAGATACTTCGCTGCAATTACCTGATTTTCGGGCGAATGAGCGTACTTATCAGCTTATTTGTCAGGTCGCAGGCAGGGCGGGCAGGAGCAGCAAAGGCGGCACGGTCTTTATCCAGACATTTTTGCCGAACCAGCCGGCCATTAAATTCGCGGTTAATGACGATTTTGAAGGGTTTGTAAAAGAGGAACTCAAGCACAGGCAGGCCTGTTTATTACCGCCTTTCGGCAGGGTTGCCCTTGTCAGATTGCGTGACACAAAATTTGACAGGCTTTCAAATGCCTCACAGACTATTGCCGAGCAAATTCAAAGTATTATTTCTGACTGCGGATTTGATATAAAGCTTACAGGCCCGATTCCAGCCGTAATCGCCAGAATCCAGCGGTTTTACAGAATGCAGATTATATTGCAGGCCAAAAACCCTTCGCAGATTGGCGAGCTTCTCGGCCGATTCCGCCGGCTTAAGCCCGTATCTTCCGCTGTGCAGACGCAGGTTGATGTTGACCCGGTAAATTTATTATAACTTGAATTATTATGACGATTATTGTATCATTATATGTTTCCCGGGGTGTAGCTCAGCTTGGATAGAGCGCTTGGTTCGGGACCAAGAGGCCGTAGGTTCAAATCCTATCACCCCGATTTTGGTCAGAGGATGATTTAGTGTCCACAAGGATGTTTAATTCTTGTAAGTTTCACAATCAATATAAGGAGCAGGAAAATGGATAAAAAATATATTATAGGGCTGATGATAGGTGTCTCTCTGGTGTTTTTGCTCGGTATGGCAGCCAATGTAAATGTCGGCGGGCAAGGAACATATCAAACTCAAATGAGCGACGATGGCAGGACAATTGCGGTTATGGATACCCGCACAGGAGTAGTTAAAATATTCAATGTCCACCCCGGCGAAGCAGTTTTGTCTTTCACCGAAGATGAAAGAACTATTTACGAGAGAAGATTTACAAATGATTTCCGAAACGGTTCCAAGTTCGGCGGCAGGTAAATTATAAACATCTGTTTTTTTATTACTTCTTTTGCTATAATGGATTGCAGGTTTGTTAAATGGCAAAAGACATAAAGTTTATCTATCTATTATTAATAGCTGTTGCGACAATATTTCCCTCAGCACTTTCAGCCCAATCAGATCCGGAGGTTAGTTTCAGGGATAGGTTGATGCCGGCTCCGCTTGACGGCGGGTTCAAAATGGATAACTACTGGGTCTGGTGCGGCTCGGTTATCAAGGGAGAAGATGGAAAATATCATATGTTCGCGTCCCGCTGGCCGAAAGGGCTTAGTTTCAGTCCACACTGGCTGACAAATTCGGAGGTTGTTCGAGCGGTTTCAGATACGCCTGCCGGCCCTTATAAATTCGAGGAAGTAGTTCTGCCGCCAAGAGGTGAAAAATACTGGGACGGGAAAATGACCCACAATCCGGTTATCTGTAAATCCGGCGATACCTATTTATTGTATTATACCGGAACGACTTATCACGGCGATATGCCGACGCCTGTAAATCCGACTACTGAAGATTCGCCTTTAAAATTGGAAGCCCATCGGCACGAAAGAATAGGCTTGGCTACCTCAAAATCCGTTTACGGCCCATGGAAAAGAAGGGATAAGCCGATTTTAGATGTCCGGCCGAACAGTTGGGAGCAATATTTGGTAAGCAACGCGGCTCCATTTGTTATGCCGGACGGCAAAATATATTTGTTCTATAAAGGCGTCGAAAAACTCAGAACGCACGCTATTGGACTTGCGATAGCGAAAAATTATAAGGGGCCTTATGTTCGCGTTTCCGATAAGCCTTTCGAACTGGGCGTCGATGCAGAGGACCCGACCGTCTGGTTTGAGAACGGCAAATATCATATGCTGCTGCTCGATTGCGGGCGGAAATATTCCAATAAGGAAATATTTTACATTACTTCGGATGACCTTTTGCATTGGAAGGCACAAGCTAATCCGGCGGCAATCACCAAAAATATCCTTTGGCAGGACGGCCAATACAGAAAAATGAACAGTACTGAACGGCCGCAAATTTTAGTGGAAAATGGAAAGGCGATATACGTGTTCTTCGCTACCGGCCAAACAATTAATGGAGAAAAATCCACTTGGAATATGTCGATTCCATTGAAATCCGAAGACGAAGTTAAAGATACTGTACAGAATTAAATCGTCATAACGCCGGCCATTTAGGCTCAATTTTTGCTTTTTTAAGGCAGGAGTTAATAGTATAATGTATCTTTTCTAAACGCAGATTCAGGAGTTTGTATATGAAGGTTCATCTTTCTCGGCCGGACGTAAACGAAGACGATATCAAAGCTGTTGTTGAGGTGCTGAAAAGCCCCAATCTTTCCCTTGGGCCCAAAATACCCGAATTTGAAGATAAATTAGCTCGATATATCGGCAGGAAATATGCCGTTGCAATCAATTCAGGCACAAGCGGCCTTTTTATGTGCCTCAAGGCCCTTGGAATAGGCAAAGGTGACGAGGTAATAACCACGCCTTTTACTTTCATCGCATCTACGACCTGCATACTGATGGTCGATGCCAAGCCGGTATTCGTGGATATCGACCCTGTAAGTCTGAATATCGACCCCAAAAAAATCGAGGCGAAAATCAATGCTAAAACAAAGGCTATACTGCCGGTTGCGGTTTTCGGCAATCCGAAAGGGCTTGATGAAGTCTGGAAAATCGGACAAAAACATAATTTGCCGGTTATCGAGGATAGCTGCGAGGCGCTCGGCTCGGAACTCGGCGGCAAAAAGGTTGGAAACTTCGGAACGATGAGCAACTTTGCCTTTTATCCCAATAAGCAGATGACGACAGGTGAGGGCGGAATGATTCTTACCGACGATGAAAAGCTTGCTGATATATGTAAATCTCTTCGCAACCAGGGCCGCGGCAAAGGCGGCGGATGGCTGGCTCATGAAAGATTAGGTTATAATTTCAGAATGAGCGATATCAATGCCGCTCTCGGAATCAGCCAGCTTGCAAGAATTGAACAGTTTGTCAGTAAACGCCAAAAGGCAGCCGAGATGTATCAGCAAATGCTGGCCGATGAGGCCAGGATAATTGTGCCAAAGTCGCCGGATAACTGCAGAATGAGCTGGTTCGTATTCGTTATCAGGCTTAAAGAACCGTACAATTTAAAACGGGATGCTGTTTTAAACGCTATGCTCGCAGAAGGAATCCAGGTTAGTAATTATTTTCCGCCGGTAACGCTTCAGCCGTTTATGGTTGAAAAATTCGGCTATAAAGACGGCGATTTCCCCATTTCCGATGGCGTATGCAAAAGCACAATCGCTCTTCCATTTTATAATAATCTGACTAAAGACGATGCTGTACTGGTATGCAAAACGCTTAAGAAATGCCTGGACAAGACTGTTTAAAAATCAATTTGGCGAAATTATTTCAAGCAGGGCAGCGTCTATTTCAAGACAGGTAGCCTTGCCGAGAATGTCAACCTGAAGCACAAGCCGTGTTTTGTTTTGTTCGCTGACCGCCAATCCTTCTGTCCCCATAAGCGGGCCTGCGATAACCTTACATAGTTGACCTGCTTTAATGTAGTTGTATGGTGCGAGGTCTTCGCCGCTTTGCAGAGCTTTTTCTATCGGCAAAAGCTCTGCTACCAAATGCTGCTGGTCTTTTACCTCCAAAAGTCCGGCTACCCGGTTTGTTTTCAGTACTTCCAGTCTATCTGCCTCATTACCGCAGAAAAAAACATATCCGCTGAATAAAGGCAGCATAGAACGGAAAACCCTGCGGCTTTTTTTATAGACTTTCTCTGTCAGAGGCAAAAAATAACTGATGTTTTTCTTCTGCATCTGCCAGGCAAGGGCCTTTTCGTTTCTGCTTTTGGTATGCGCAACCCACCAAGTGCCCTGAAAGTCTTTGAGACTCATACCGGCCGGCCAGATTGTCGGGGGATTTTCTTCGGGTTTCAGCATAAGTATATTGTATTAGAAATATTAAAAACTGTCAATGTTATTGGGTAACTGAAAGATACTCGGTATCATTGCCGAACGTAATTTCACCCTCAACCGCCGCCGGCAGCAGAATTGTCTGTCCCTTTGCGAAGTCAACAGCTTGGGAATCTTTTGAAATTATGCGACCGCTGCCGTTGATGATTATAATTACTTTCATTATTCCTTTGGTAATTTTACCAGAAGTGTCGGCTTGTGCTGTGATTTTGTCGATTTTGAAGAATTCGGTATCAACAAGCCGGCCTTTAGTCGTTATGGTAAGCTCGTCTGCTTTTTGGTCGAAATTAATGCTTTCAAGTGCTTGTTCGATATGGAGCTGCCGGGGTTTACCATTTTGCAGCCTGTTCCAGTCGAAGACCCTGAAGGTCGTATCTGATGGCGTGTGAATCTCTGCTAATAAAATTCCTGCCCCGATTGCATGAACTGTGCCGGCAGGAAGAAAATGACACTGGCCGGGTTTTACAGGAACTTTATTGAGAAGCTCGGCACTTGTGCCGTCTTTTATAGATTGCGCAAATTGCTCTTTTGTTATGCCTGCTTTTAACCCTTTATAAATACAGGAGTTAGGTTCGCAGCCGATTATATACCAGCACTCTGTTTTGGGATTGCCGGTCCTGAGTTTTTTAACTGCATTTTTATCGGGATGAACCTGGACGCTCAAAATATCGGCAGCGTCGATAAATTTTATAAGCAGTCCGAAGGGCGGCTGGTAATTTTTTCGTTCTGTTATTTGTTCGGAATATTTTTGCAGAAGTTCGGAAATGGTCTTTCCGGCAAATTCGCCGTTAGCGATAACGGTTTTATCGTTCGGCAAATCGGCAAGCTCCCAGCTTTCACCGATTTTTTTATCGGCTGGAAAGTCTTTGCCGAGAATATTGCGGAGTTTATGTCCGCCCCAGAGGAGCTCTTTGTAAATCGGTTTAAATTTCAATGGATAAAAAATCATTCTTTTTCTCTATACAAATAATAACAAACTTAACGCCATAACAATCATACCTGCGACAAAACCATAGACTGCGTAATGATGTTTGCCGTATTTTTCCGCCGCCGGCAGAAGCTGGTCGATTGAGATAAATACCATTATACCGCCGACCGCGGCAAATAATATACTGCATACAATATCATTCATTACACGCAAAAGTACAACGTAACCTATGACGGCACCCAAAGGTTCGGCCAGGCCGGAAAGAAACGACAGCCAGAATGCCTTTTTCCGGCTTCCCGTGGCATAATACACGGGTATTGAGATTGCGATGCCTTCCGGTATATTATGAATAGCTATCGCAATAGCGATTGGGATACCGAGACGGACATCTTTCAGGGCGACGGCGAATGTCGCAAGACCTTCGGGAAAATTGTGTATTGCGATTGCCAATGCGGCAAATAATCCCATACGGTACAATTTGTGAAACTCTTTGGCTGCCTCGACATCATCGATTTTTTCGATTTTCTGCAATTCGTGCGGATTATCAACGCCCGGTATAAGTTTGTCGATGGCGGCTATTATAAAAATTCCGGCGAAAAACGAAGCGGCTGTGAGCCAGTAGCCTTTTGCCTGTCCCAGTTCCGCGGTCAGGCCATCCTTTGCCTTGGCGAATATCTCAATCAGGGAGACATAAATCATAACGCCTGCCGAGAAACCCATAGAGGTAGAGAGAAATCGAGTGCTGGTTCTTCTGGCGAAAAACGCCATCGCGCTTCCGATGCCGGTGGCCAGTCCCGCGAAAATTGTCAGACCGAACGCTAACGAAAGGTTCTGTGTAGTCATAATTTTTTATCTGTTTCTGAAATAATCCGTTATGCCGTCAGCAATGGCATTGGCAAGGCGTTTCTGCATTTCGACACTTCTAAGCTGTTTTGCCTCCCAGTAGTTCGACAGGTATCCGAGTTCAATTAGGACAGCGGGGCATTGGGTATGCGTAAGCACACGATAATCGGCTTTCCTGACGCTGTTGCTGCTTATGCCGGTTTTGGCTTGAGCCATACAATTATCGATTGAATCGGCGAGCCTTGTCGATGCCGCCGAGCCGCTTCGTGCGACATATATGGTAAAGCCGTTTTTGCTGCTCGTCGCGCAGGAATCAGCGTGAATACTCACGAAAATATCCGCTCTGCTGCGGTTTGCGATGGCGGCACGTTCTTCGAGTTCGATAAATGTATCCGAATCACGTGTCATTATAATCCTGTGGCCTTTATTGCGTAATAATTGTGCGACCTGCAGGGCAACGCTGAGATTTACGGTTTTTTCATAAAAGCCGTGAATACTGGTAGCGCCGGGGTCTTTGCCGCCGTGGCCTGCGTCAATTACGATAGTTTTGTCTGTGGGCTCCCAAGTGCTTTTGACAGGCGGCTGATATTTCGGTATAGACCCTGTCGGTTTTTCCGCGACGGGCTTTACAAGTTTGCTCTTAATTTCAGCTTCAACGGAAGACCGAATATGAGTCAGGCCGTCGATTTTTTTGATTCTTCCAGCCGGTCCGAGATAGTCGTTGTTTACGTAAATCTGGTCCAATTTCGGATAAATCGCTACGGTATTGATAGTATTATTAAGGACAATTTTTTCATTGGTTTCCTGCGATACAGTCATATCGAACTTGCCGGCGATATAATGAATGCTGACCATTTCCTCATCGGCCAGGTATGGTCTGTCCGCCGTTCGCTGCGAAGGCCTTTGGCAGCCTGCCGCTGCGAATATCGTAAAAGCAAATAGCAAAACCAAAGAGGCATTTTTTCTCATTTTTATCCCTTTAACATTATTTCTTGTATATAGTTATCGTCTTTTTAGACTTTAAGACATTATTTTTATGCGATATTTGGGCTTTTGGCAATGAAAGATTTGCTATAAAGGCTCTGAATCATTCTGCTGTTTTGCCCCTTTAGGTTCTACGCCGAGGTGCCTGCAGGCCCTGTCGGTTATTTCTCTGCCTCTGTTTGTTCTGCGGACAAAACCTATCTGCAATAAATACGGCTCGACAACGTCTTCAAGTGTATCTTTTTCTTCGCCCAGCGTGGCTGCAAGGGCTTCGATACCCGCCGGCCCGCCGTTATAGACGTTTGCCAATGCCCTTAGAAACGACCTGTCAAGTTCATCAAGGCCAAGCTCGTCAATCTGTTCCATTTTTAATGCGTTTGTAACCACATCGTCGGTTAATTTCCCTTTGCCTTTTACCTGTGCATAGTCGCGGACTCGTTTTAAGAGCCTGTTTGCGACTCGAGGTGTGCCTCTGCTTCGCGATGCGATAAGCTCAAGCGTACCATCCTGACTGGCAAGATTGAGCAGCTTTGCCGAGCGTATCAGTATCTGCGCAAGTTCACTATTACTGTAAAACTCGAGATGATACAGCATACCAAACCTACCCCGAAGCGGTGCACTTAAAAGACCTGCCCTCGTTGTCGCACCGATAAGAGTAAATCGCTTCAGCGGGAAATTTATCGTTTTTGCGTGAAGCCCGCTATCGACCGTAAAATCGACCCGGAAATCCTCCATCGCAGGATAAATGAATTCCTCGACAGGCGTACTTAGCCGATGTATTTCATCGATGAATAGTATATCGCCTGTATTTACATTGCTCAAAAGTCCCATTACATCGCCTTGTTTAACGAGAGCCGGGCCTGAGGTGGTCTTTATTCTTGAGCCCATCTCATTGGCGATAACGTGGGCAAGTGTCGTTTTTCCAAGCCCAGGCGGGCCGTAAAACAGGATATGCTCCAGCGGTTCGCCTCTCTTTTTCGCGGCGGTAATAGCGATGGACAGTTTTTCTTTCACGCTTTGCTGGCCGATACATTCCGCAAAAGTCGTCGGCCGCAGCGAAGCGTTGAAATTCTCTTCCTGCTCGTTCATCGAATCAGAGTTTAAAACCCTGTCTATTGCCATCCTTTAAACCTCAATTCCTTGTTTTATTCTGTAAACCAGCGGTACAAGTTCTTCGGCACTTTTAATCTGCGGATGTTTCCTGCACGCCAGATTTATAAGTTCAGCCGCTTCATTTCGTTTTTCGCCCCATGCGATAAGAATTTCGAGAGCTTCAATCTGAAAACCTGCGAATGTCGTTTCTTGGCTTGCTCTTGCCGGTTCAGCACCAATGGCGAAGGTTGTTAATTTACCCTTTAACTCTGCGATTATATGCTGAGCGAGTCTGTTGCCGATACCCGGCAGGGCGACGAGCGTTTTCTCATCAGCGTTTTCGACTGCCGCCGCTACGGTCGCTATCGGCAGGGCAAGCGATTTTAGCCCTTTTCTTATTCCGATGCCTTTTACGCTAGTGTATCTTTTGAAAAAATCCTTTTCGCCTTTGCTTACAAAACCGACCATTTGCGGAATAAGGTTTCCGCCTGCCATACTGCCTTCGTAATATTCCATTGTGCAGAGCGTAATATCCTGACCAATCCTGCCGGCAAGCAGAGACGCAAGATAGCCGGGCAAAAGTATCTCATAGCAGATTTGTCCGACCTGGACAAGTGCGGTATCGCTGCTTAAACTAACAAGTTTTCCTTCTATTTGTGCAATCATTCCAATGCCTGTTTTATGTCTTCTATGATATCTTCCGCATTTTCAATTCCGACCGCAAGTCTTATTAGTCCGTCTTTGATACCAATCGCCAAACGTTCTTCTCTGCTTACCTTGTAATAACTTACTGTAGCCGGATGTGTAACGAGCGATTCGACGCCGCCAAGACTCGGCCCGATGCAGATAATTTTCAGCCGGCTCAAAAATTCAAGAGCGTAAGCAATATCATCTTTCACTTCGAATGTAACAACTCCGCCGAATCCTTTCATCTGTTTTTTCGCTATTTCATAGTGCCGATGGCTCGGCAGACCCGGATAATATACCTTTTTGACTTTCGGATGACTCTCGAGATATTCAGCGATTTTTTGCCCGTTTTCGTTGTGCCGCTGCATACGAAGCTCGAAAGTTTTCAGGCCGCGAATCAGAAAGTATGATGAATGCGGGTCGATGCAGCCGCCCGTTATCTTGAGATACTCCCGAATAATGCCGGTCAGTTCTTTTCTGCCCAGCACAACGCCGCACAAAAGGTCGTTGTGTCCGCCGAGATACTTAGTTGCGCTGTGTATGACTAAATCGATTCCATATTCCAATGGTCTCTGATTGTAAGGCGTTGCGAAAGTACTGTCCGATATAACAAGAATGTTTTTGCCCTTGAAAATTTTTATCAGCCGCTCCAAATCCATTATATTTAGATAAGGATTTGTCGGCGATTCCGAAAAGAAAATTCTCGTATTCGGTTTTATTGCTTTTTCGATTGCTTCATAATCGCCCATTTTCACTACGGTGCAGCCGATATCGAATCTTTCAAGACATTTGAGACAAAAATCGAGAGTTCGTTTATAAGCATCGTCAGTTATAATGATGTGATCTCCGGTTTTCAGCAGCGCAAATAGTGTTGTTGTTATAGCGCTCATTCCGGTGGAAAACAACACAGCGTCCTCTGCGTTTTCCAGTGCGGCAAGTTTCCCTTCGGCTGCGACCTGCGTAGGATGTCCGTAGCGGCCGTATTCGAATCTGCCTATCGTACCTTTCGCAAGCTGTTTTATTTCATCGATGTTTTTAAATATAAAGGTGGACGTCTGAACGATAGGCGTCGTTATCGAACCGTATTCGTTATATCGTATTTCACCTGCGTGAACAGCCGTGGTTGAAAAACCGGCTTTTTTAACTTGTTTTTTCATTCTAATCCTTTTATTTATTTCAAATTGAGTTGGCACAGCAAAGTGCCGCCGCGATAGCATCAGCAACATCCGCAGGCTCCGGTATTTTAGCAAGGCCGAGCAGACTTTTTATGCTCCTTTGCATTTGCAGTTTTGAGGCCCTGCCGTTGCCCGTCAGCGACTTCTTAATCCTTGTCGCAGCAAAGCTTTTTACATCTATTCCGCTTTTGCAGGCTTGTGCAAGTATAACACCTCTTGCATGTCCCATCAAGATTGAGGTTTTAGGATGGGCATAATGCGAATATAAGTCTTCAACCGCCATACAGGCAGGATTAAATTTATCGAGCAATGATTCTATATCCTGTGCTATCTGCACTAATCTTTTCTCAATCGGTTTCTTTGAGTCGGTTCGGCACACACCTGCTTCAAGAAGTTTTGTTCGATTTCTATCGGCTTCAATCACGGCATATCCGCAAATCTGCAATCCGGGGTCAATGCCGAGAATTTTCATTTTTCTTCCTCTCGCCGTTTTAGTCTGTAATCGCTGGGTGTATCTTCAATTATCCAGCCTTCTGCAAAAATTTCAGATCGAGTTGCGTCAGCCAATGGCCAATTCTTTTCATTTTTTGCTTCTTTTCTTTTCTCAGCAAGTTCAATTATATTTTCCGGCACCTTGTTTTCGCCTGCTTCCAAAACACCGAGTACCGAATCGATTTTGCTGATTGTATCGAGCAGGGCGGACGCTTCTTTCGAATTCATATCTTCGACCTTGTTGACTTCCCGTATAAAATCGAAGCATACAGCAAGGGCTTTTGAGATATTCAAATCGTCAGAAAGTGCCGCATCGAATTCCGTCAGGCAATTAGAAGTTAAATCCTGCAGTTGCTTTCTGATTTCGCCTTGTTTGCCGGTTTTGCTCAAATCCGTCAGTCTCAAAACGCATTGCTGTATTTTATCAATCGCCTGGGCGGCGGCATTGAGGCCGTCGAACGTAAAGTTATAGTTTTGCCTGTAATGCGACGAGATAAGTGAGTATCGAATCGCGTTTTTCTTAAAGCCTTTTTCGATGAGTTCCGGTATTGTGTAAAGATTGCCCTTTGATTTGGACATTTTTTCACCGTCGAACAGCAAAAATCGCGTATGCAGCCAGTAATGGACAAACTTTTTCCCGCTTGCCGCCTCTGATTGTGCAATTTCACATTCGTGGTGAGGAAATATGTTATCTTCTCCGCCGGTATGAATATCGAATTCAGCGCCGAGATATTTTGAGCTCATCGCCGAGCATTCTATATGCCAGCCGGGAAATCCTTTGCCCCAGGGGCTGTCCCACTGCTGAAGATGTTTGGGGTCGTGTTTCCAGAGGGCAAAATCCTGCGGATTTTTCTTTTCCAGATTAATCTCAATTCTCGCGCCGGCATTTACGTCATCCAATGTATTGCCGGAGAGCTGTCCGTAATTAGCGAACTTCGTCACATCGTAATAAACATTGTGCCCGACAACGTAAGCATAGCCTTTATCGATGAGAATTTTAATCATATCAATCATTTCTTTGATATGCTCTGTCGCTTTTGGGTATTTGTCGGGAGGTTTTATGTTTAGAAGCCTGCTTGCCTCCATAAATGACTCTGTATAAAATTTTGCGATTTCCAAAGGGTCTTTTTTCTGCCTTTTAGCTGCCTCTTCGAGCTTGTCGGCTCCTTCATCGGCGTCATCTACCAAGTGCCCGACATCGGTTATATTCATAATATGAGTAACCTTAAGGCCTTTAAACTCGAAAAACCGCTTCAGTAAATCCGCAACGAGAAAGCTTCTGAAATTTCCTATATGTGGGTGTGAATATACCGTTGGCCCGCAGCTGTACATCCCGACTTTGCCTTTGATTAGAGGCTTAAAGTCTTCCAGTTTCCTCGTTAGTGTGTTGTATAACTGCAATCCCATAAACTATCCTTGCTTGCGGAAAAAATTAAAAATAAAAGATTAAATATAAAAATTATAAATTTAAATTCAAAGATATCCTACAATGCCCGTCTGCAAAAATAAAGCCACATACAAAATAAACCCTTTAGGCTTTTCTCAATAAAGCCATAAATAATTATTTGAAAGAAGTACATTAATGAGTACACTGAAAAAATGTTGCCCCCTCCACAAATTGCTCCTGCAATCCAAGCCGGCATAGTGGTTAACAAAAGTATTTTGTGAAACAATGTTCCAACGATAGCTTCATTTACAACACCACCTTCAGCAGGATTTACTCTGAAGATTAAGGTCAATGTAAGCAGAACAATACCGATTGTCATAAATACCAGGGCAAATACATCTTTAAAAAACCAAACTAAAAATCTTTTTAAGTAATTTTGCATTTTTATTTTTTTACAAAGTTCTTTTTAACCTTCTCCTGAGCAACACCGTCGCTATCGCTGATATTGCCAGTCCTGTTCCTATTTCGCCAAATCCTTCGTTTGTCTTGGCCTTAACATTTACATTAAGAAAATCAATCCCTAAAAGAGACGCGATGGACCTTTTCATTTGTGCTTTATACGGTCCCAGTTTCGGCTCTTCAGCGGCGATGATAATATCGGCGTTGACTACTTCCCAGCTCTTGCTTGCTATATATTCTTTGACTTTAAGAACAAGCTCTTTGCTGTCTATATTTTTGAATTGCGGGTCGCTGTCTGGAAAGAGCATACCGATATCGCCCAGACCCGCGGCCCCGATGATGGCGTCCATCAAGGCGTGCAGCGCGACATCGCCGTCGCTGTGGGCAAGCAGACCCTTTTCAAAAGGAACAGCTATACCGCCCAGCTTCAGCGGCCTGCCCTCGACAAGACTGTGAATATCGGTGCCGATACCTGTTCTGTATTCGTAGTTGTAATCGGCGTTCACAGCGAACCCTTTGTGCTTGGAATGTCCTTGCCGACGATTTTGACAGCCTGTCCCAGCGCCTGGCCAAGTGCTTTAAAAACTGCCTCTGCGATATGATGGCTGTTCGTGCCGTGCGGTACGGTTATATGCAGATTGAATTTTCCGTTATTTGCCAGGCTTCTCAGCAGCTCTTCTACGCATTCGACGTCGAAATCGCCGACCTTTTCCGTTCGGTACTCTACATTATAAACGCAAAACGGTCTGCCGGATAAATCAAGTGCGACATTCGCCAGTGCATCTTCCATCGGCACTGCGCTGTTGCCGTAGCGTGCGATGCCTTTTTTATCGCCCAGTGCCTCGACGAGTGCCTCTCCAAGGCATATTGCGACATCTTCGACCGTGTGGTGCTGGTCGACTTCAAGGTCGCCTTTCGCATTGAGGACAAGGTCGATTTTGCTGTGCTTGCTCAGATGACTGAGCATATGATCGAGAAACCCGATGCCGGTGTCGATTTCGTATTTGCCGACGCCGTCGAGGTTGATTTGAACGATAATGTCGGTTTCTTTTGTCTTCCTTGTGATTTTCGCTTTCCTGTCAGCCATTTTTTTGTCCCTCGGCTAAAATTTCCTTTAACGCTTTAATCAGTATCTCGTTTTGCCCGGATGTTCCAACTGTGATTCTCAGCTTATCCTTAATATCCGGATATGCCCAGTATCGGACGTATATATTTCTATCCCTGAGTTTTTCATAGACATCTATAGCCCGCATCTTCGATGGTTTTGCCATCACAAAATTAGTCTGGCTTGCAAGTACTTCAAACCCAAGTTTAGTTAATTCTTCCGTCAGGATTTTTCTGTCTATCCTGATTTTTTGAACATTATTTTTGAAGTACTGCTTGTCTGTAATCGCAGCGGTCGCCGCGGCAATAGCGACGGTATCGACATTGTAAGAGTCTTTAACCTTCAACAGGCCCTTTATCAGTTCTTCATTTGCTATACCAAACCCGAATCGCAGTCCCGCCAGCGAATAGCCTTTACTCATCGAACGCAGGATAATTACATTGTCGAATTTTTTCACGAGTTCGAGACAATTATCCTCTGCAAAATCGATATACGCCTCGTCAATCAGCAAAACGCCTTTTATTTCGCCTGCAAGCTGTGCCAATTCCTGTTTAGGAATAAATGTTCCGCTCGGGGCATTAGGATTGCAAACAATCGTCAGTGCAGCTCCGCAGGAGGCAAGTTTTGCCGGCAGGTTAAATTCCTCATCGAATGGTATTTCAATAAATGGGCAATTCTGTGCCTGCGCCAGTACCGGATAAAGCGAATACGTCGGCGTCGGATATGCGATAGGGCGCTTCTCATCGCAAAATGCCCTAATCGCCATATTCAAAAGGTCGTCTCCGCCGTTTGCGCAGATAATATTTTCAGATTTTACGCCTAAAATTTTGGCGGCTGTTTCCCTGAAAGTATCTCCTATCGGCTGCGGATATTTGCGGATTTGCTCAGCGGATATATTTTTTATCGCTTCGATTACTTTTGGACTTGGCGGGTATGGATTCTCATTGGTATTGAGTTTGACCACATCGGCACTGGATGGCTGAAAGCCCGGCTCGTAACCAGCCATTTTTTCTATATTTTCACGAAAATAACTCATAATCCCTGAATTATACGTCCAAAATTGAGGATTGCAAATGATGATTTTTTGTTGAAATCGTCCGTGTCAGTCCGTGTTTTTTAGAGTCGGTGCCCGTCAGTGTTTCCCGCAATAGTCTATCATACGGGCTATTTCGCTTCTTAAATCCTTGCGGTGGACAATCATATCGACAAAGCCGTGCTCAAGCAGAAATTCGGCCCTTTGAAACCCGTTTGGCAGCTCGACCTTGATTGTCTCGTAGATGGTTCTCGGCCCCGCAAAGCCAATCAGGGCACCCGGCTCGGCTATGATAATATCGCCCAGCATCGCGAAACTTGCCGTTACACCACCTGTAGTTGGGTCGGTCAAAATGGATATAAAAAGGCCTCCATGGTCGTCAAATTTGGCCAAAGCCGCACTCGTTTTCGCCATCTGGGCCAATGATACTACTCCCTCATGCATCCTTGCTCCGCCTGTCGAACTGACCACCACGAGCGGCAGGGACTCATCTATGGCTTTCTCTATCGCTGTAGTCAATTTTTCGCCGACGACAGCCCCCATCGAACCGCCCAGATAATTAAAATCCATTACAGCCAGCATAATCGGCCGGCCCTTTATAAACGCTTTGCCGACAAGCATCGCCTCTTTGCCCGCCGCCATCTTTTCAGACGCCTTGGCACGTTCCTTATATGTCGTACCTCTAAACTCAAAATTCAAGGGGTCAGCCGTAACCATCTCAGTCAAAAACTGCTCAAAAGAGCCTTCGTCAACGAGATATTTGATTCTTTCCGCCGCGCCGATACGAAAGTGATAATTGCATTCCGGACAGACATCCAGATTCTCGACAACCGTTTTTCTGAAAAGCAGTTTTCCGCAGCCGGGACACTTAATCCATAGGCCTTCCGGCATTTGGCGCCGCGGCTTTAGGCTAAATCCGTCCCAGCTTGCTTTTGGTTTTTTTGCCATTGTTTTTGTAATACTCATAAGGATTAATTTGCACATTTTAACAAAAATAATATAGAAATCAATTAAACACTGACTGACACTGGCTGGAACACGGACAGACACGGACTTCGACAGGCTCGGATAGGGACCCGTCTTCGCCGATGGCTTCGACGCGGCAGGGGAAAATAAGGAGTTACGGCGATTTTCACTAAAAAATTTGTTAAAAATGCCCCGGTTTTTAAGCATAAAATCTTTGATTTTGTGTCGAAAATAAGAAAAGTTTGGTTTTTGACCAAAAAACACGCGTGGCAAATTGAAAATTAGTATCAAACTACCAACCGAGCCCTTTGCGCTCGTGCTATAAAAAAACCGCATTTTTGCGATGATTTTGAAGTCTTTAACTTGTCCTTGCGCAGGCGGGGAATCAGTCTATGAAAAATTAAAAATAACTCCGACCGAGATAGACGAAGCTGCCTCACTATGACGTTGGGCGATTTATTGATTGTCGGGTGTGCTGGGTCTTGTGAGGATTATATACGCAGCGATTGAATCACCAACTAAAACTGCTGCGCTCATAACTATCGCAATGTAAAAAGAAACTCTGCCGGCTAAAGCTGCTCTTATAAATACAATAATAAATACTATCGCACAAATCAGCATCGCCATTGCAGTAACTATTTTTGTATGTTTGTTCATATTGAAATCTCCTTCACTATTTTACGCACGCGTTGCGGATATCATTTATGGCTTTCGCTCTGTCGGATTGACCGAATATCGCAAAACCGGCGACGAGCGTATCGGCCCCTAATCCTGTTACAATCGGTGTGGTTTTCGCGTCGATTCCGCCGTCAACCTCGATTCTTATATTCGGCCCGACGATTTGACGGATTGGCTTGATTTTGTCGGCGGCTTCCTGAATAAAGCTCTGGCCGCCAAAGCCCGGATGGACAGTCATAACCAGAATCATATCGGCAAGATGCGCATATTTTTCAATCGCCGAGACCGGCGTTTCAGGGTTTAAGCACAAACCTGTCGATATGCCTTTATCGTGAAGTTTTTTGATGAAATCTTTAGGATTCGGCACTACCTCAATATGAAAAGTGATATTATTCACTCCCGCCTTGATAAATTCGTCGGCGTACCTCTGGGGCTCGCTAATCATCAGGTGGCTGTCGAAAAACAGGTTTGAGTATTTGCGGATTTTGGCGATGACAACCGGGCCGATGGTAATATTCGGCACGAAATGGCCGTCCATTACATCGAGATGAAGCATTTTTATATTAGTTTTTTCGACCTGTGCGATTTCATCGGCAAGACGTGCAAAATCGGCGCTCAAAATCGACGGCGCGATTTCGATTGTTCCGGCTTTCGGTAATTTGTCAGGCATCGAGTTTCCTTAAAATCACTGATTACACTGATTAAAAGATAATAATTATAAAAAAAGTGGATTCCCGCTTTCGCGGGAATGACACGACTCAAATCTGATTTCTGCGATAAGTATATCGTTTTTAGCGTGGATTGCAACAGGTTTAGGCGGCGATGTTTATTTGCACTATGCGGGTTTTTCCTTGATTTTTCGGCAAAAAAGTGTATAACAGTACTTGTTTCTGTCAGAAATAGGAGAAGGGAACTCTCGAATTTTCACAGTTTAATGACAAAGGAGGCGGCTAATGAAAAAGGTACTCTCTTTAGCAATGGTTTTAATGGCGTTCGCGGCAGGCGCCGCAAAGGGGGAAGCGGTCTATTTTGCCGAGCCTAATTTGCAGACCGCCGTAGAGCGGCAGTTGGGGACTCCTAATCCGACGCCGGAAGATATGCTTAACCTGACCGTACTTGAAGCACCGGGAAAAGGTATTGCTGACCTTACGGGACTTGAATACGCGGTAAACCTGATATACCTCGACCTGCACGACAACCTCATCAGCGATATATCAATCCTTTCCGGCCTGACGAATCTGGAATCATTGTCTCTTTATGGAAATCAGATTGCCGATATTTCCGTGCTGACAGATTTGAAAAACCTTGATTATTTAATGTTGATGTTTAATCAGATTAGCGACATTTCACCGCTGTCAGGGTTGACAAATCTGGAGCAGTTGAATTTGTCGGACAATCAAATCAGCGACATTTTGCCGTTGACCGGTCTGACAAAGCTTTGGCTGGTGTATCTGGCCTACAATCAAATCAGCGATATATCGCCGCTTGCCGGCTTAAAGGAACTGGGTACTCTTGCGATACAGGACAATCCTGTGAGCGATATTTCGATTCTTTCGGGATTTTTGAAGCTGGCACATCTGGAACTGGGCAATAACGAGATAGATGATTTTGGCGTTATATGGGGTCTGACAAATCTGCAAATTCTGTATTTAAACGACAGCAACATAAGCGATATTTCGGGCATCTCAAATCTGACAAATTTAATGGATTTGTGTTTGAACAGGAATCAAATCAGCGACATTTCTCCTTTGGCAAATCTGAAGAGTTTGTTTTATCTCGAGCTGGACGGCAATAAAATCCGCGATGCAGGCACTCTCGCCGACCTTACGAATTTAACGTGGCTGCGATTAGGTTACAATCGGGTTACAAATATTTCATCGTTGTCGGGGCTGGTCGGGATGACAGATATGTATCTTGCCGGCAATCAGATTGCCGATATATCGCCGATATCGGCTCTGACAGGGCTGATATATTTACATCTGGGCAGTAATCAAATCAGCAATATATCTTCCGTTGCTGCCTTGGCGAATCTGGAGACTCTTTCTTTTAACAATAATAACATCAGGGATATTTCGGTGCTGGGTGGACTGGCGAACCTAAACTGGCTGGATATAAGGAACAATCCTTTGAATGCAGATGCGTACAGTGTTTATATCCCCCAAATGCTTGATAATAACCCTCAAATGACAGTACAGTAAGGCGCAAATTAAGACCACAAAATAAGACACAAAAAAAGCCGCCGGTAAAACCAGCGGCTTTTTATTTTATCTGTTGTCTATTGGCTATTTCTCGTCGAGAATTTCAAGGCACTTGAACTTTTTGCCTTCCATAAACTCCAGGCTTGCTCCGCCGCCTGTAGAGACATGGCTGACACGTTTCGTAAGTTTCATTTTCTTTATAGCACTTGCGCTGTCGCCGCCGCCGATAACGCTGATTGCGCCTGCGTCAGTTGCTTTTGCTACTGCCTCAGCTACAGCCTTAGTGCCTATATCGAACGGAGGAATCTCGAATACGCCCATCGGTCCGTTCCATACGACAGTTTTTGCGCCTTCGAGTTTCTTTATGAACAGCTTAATTGTTTCCGGGCCGATATCGACGCCTTGCCAGCCATCGGGTATATTGCCTGCGACGACTTTATTCGCGGCGCCGGCCTTAATTTCCTGTGAAATAACTGTATCGACCGGCAGAACCAATTCGCATCCGCCTTTTTGAGCGGTTGCCATAAGCTCTTTAGCCTTATCGACGAATTCATCTTCGCAAAGGCTTTTGCCGACTGAAAGGCCCTTTGCCTTGAAGAAGGTATAGGCCATTGCTCCGCCGATGAGGATTTTATCGACTTTTTTCATAAGGTTTTCGATAACTTTCAGCTTGTCGGAAACCTTTGCTCCGCCGAGGATGGCAACAAACGGTTTTTTAGGGGTATTCAGCGCATCGCCAAGGAATTTGAGCTCCTTTTCGACCAGAAATCCGATGACTCTGTCTTTGCCTTTCATCATATCCGGCACGGTGTACATCGAGGCGTTATCACGATGGGCTGTTCCGAACGCATCATCGACATAGACATCGCCGAGCTGGGCGATTTGTTTTGCGAAATCGTCTTTAGCCTGGCGAAGTTTCGGGTCATCGACAGCTTTTTTATCTTTTATTTCTTCTTGCTTATAGAAGCGCACATTTTCGAGCAGCATTACATCACCCGGCTTTAAAGCCGCTGCCTGTTTTTTAACATCGTCGCCGATGCAGTCGTTTGCGAAGATTACATTTTTGCCCAGCAATTCGCCCAGTTTTTTAGCGACTGGTGCCATTGAGAATTCCGGTTTTTTCTCGCCGTCCGGCCTGCCGAGATGGCTCATTAATATTACGGAGCCGCCCTTATCGATAATTGTTTTTATCGTCGGCAGGGCGGCGACGATTCTTGTATCGCTGGTGATATTCTGGTTTGCGTCGAGCGGAACATTAAAATCGACCCGCATAAGAACCTTTTTGCCTTTTACGTCTATATCTGCAACTGTTTTTTTTGCCATAAATCACCTTTATATATTATTAAGATTAAAAAAAAGCCCCTGTCATATCACGGCAGGGGCCTTTAATTTTTTACATAGCCGCGACTTTCGCAATTATGTCAACAGTGCGGTTCGAATAACCCCATTCGTTGTCATACCAACTGACAACTTTAATGAAATTGCCCATTGCCATAGTGCAGAGCGAATCGAAGATGCTCGAGTTGGGATTGCCGATGACGTCTGAGCTTACGATTGGCTCATCGCAATACTGCAGAATACCTTTAAGATTGCCTTCGGCTGCCTTCTTAAGAGCGGCGTTAACTTCAGCGACGGTAACTTCTTTGTCCAGTTCTGCAGTTAAGTCAACGCAGCTTCCGACGATGACCGGTACGCGGAGAGCAAATCCATCGAGTTTGCCCTTCAGTGCCGGTATAACCTCGCCCAGAGCCTTTGCTGCGCCGGTGGTTGTCGGAATAATATTTTGTGCCGCAGCTCTTGCCCTGCGAAGGTCGCTGTGAATCATATCGGCGACGTTCTGGTCATTTGTGTAACCGTGAACGGTTGTCATCAGACCTCTCTTAATCCCGAATGCCTCTTGAAGAGCCTTTGCCAGGGGAGCAAGACAGTTGGTTGTGCAGCTTGCGTTTGAGATGCAATTCATATCTTTAGTTACTGTGTTATCATTTACGCCCATAACGCATGTGCAGTCGATTTTGTCTTTTGCAGGAACGGTTAAAACTACCTTGCGGGCGCCGGCCTTGATGTGGTCGCCGTAGCCGCCTTTTGGCGATTCTTTGCTGCGGAAAATACCGGTCGATTCTACTACGACATCGATGCCCATAGCTTTCCAGGGCAGTTCAGCCGGATTTTTCACTGCCAGAACCTTAATGCTTTTGCCGTTAATTACAATCGTATCGTCTTTGACCTGGACGGTGCCTTTCCATGGTCCCATTACGGTATCATATTTGAAGAGGTGAGCCAGCGCCGCCGCGTTGGATAAATCGTTGATTGCCACCAGCTCCATATCTTTCCTGTCCATAATGATTCTTGCTACTGCTCTGCCGATTCGGCCGAAACCGTTAATACCAACTTTTGTCGCCATCTAAAACTCCTTTAAAATTAAATATTTATATTAGGTCGACAGGGCATAATCCTGCCGGTATTACATAATTTTCGGAATGTGGATTTTAGGGGTAGTAAAAGGGGCTGTCAAGCACAAATTAACTGCCATAAAAAACAAGCTCGAATCAAGGGGGTTACCTGTGATTCGAGCTGTCTATTTGTATCAGTGCCGTCTTCTTCTTCTTCCCTTTTGGCACTGCACTTTTTATAAATGTAAATTAAGAGCGTCTTCTTAAGAGCAGGGTACCTGCTATGAGTAAGCATACCGTTGCAGGTTCTGGAACCGCGTTAATCTCGACTACAAAATCATTGTAATCTCTGTCAGAAGCTGTTACCCAGTGGCAACCATCATACAAAACAAAAGGCCTGTCTTCCATAAATAGCAGCCATGTTACTCCTTGTCCCTCAAGTCCCTCGACTTTATATGTTACTATGTGGTCTTCCTGACGGTAGTTTTCTGAATCTAATGACCACCACTCTTCTCCGTTCGGCATATAGCCCCAGAGAAAATCTCCAGAAATATCAATAGTAACACCCGGACCGTTTAAATTGTCCTCCGTAAGCAGTTCTTCGTATGTGCCGGTTCCTGTCCCACCTGTATTCCAGCCAAATGACTGTGTATCACCAGCCCATTTTGCTTTTGCTGTTACTGTTGCTATGCCATCAGTCCAGACTTTGTCCACATCGCCGATATCACCTGCAAGCAAATTCAGCCTGATATCCAACTCATCGTGGTCATAAACCCGGAGGACATTAATTCCCGCACTTGTATTATAGAAGTTTACCCCGGTTTTTGTGAATGTGCCGCCGTACTCTCCGCTGTAAATCTGATTGAGGATTTGAGCCTGAGTGGCTTCTCCCACAGGTGGAGAATATACATCAGTATAACTATAAGCGGCAAAAATTTGGGTTGCAAAAATATTGACCACCACAATGGCTAGAAAACCTACACCATATGCACAACTTCTCTTCTTCTTTCCTTCGTCCATTTTTCTCTCTGCACTCTCCCTGTAAATCCAACGTTCCAAACGCATTACGGATTTACCCTAATCTAAATCATAATGCACATATAATACCGGCGTATTTGCATTATTGTCAATAAAAAAATAGATTTTTTAAAAAAATTTATTATATATGCATAATGAAGATACTATATATCCTTATATAGGCTGTTTTTTTCTTATTTTTATCTGTAATACTAACCTATTTTTGTCCATTATTATGGCTTCGCTACTCCTTCGAATAGGCACAAGCCAGAGGATTTTTAGGCTGTCACAGATAAGAAAGGCCATTTGACGATGGTTTAGGTCGATTTTTGCTGATGTTAGGAATTTGCCTATTTTTTTTGATTTGCCGAGCCCGAAGGGTTTAAATCTGTCACCTTGCCTGCGCAACCGGGCGATTAAAGGCAGCTTGATTTGTTCATAATCAAACCATTCAGTAAAATTATCTTTTTTGCGTTTAATACTTTTGATATCGAGTTTGCCGGCGGAAAGGATTTTGGTTTCAATCTGCCAATCCGCAAAAAGATTCTTGCCGGGGATGGACAATACAATCGGTTTTTGCTCATCATCCGACTTCCGCGATGGCGAGGTGATAAAAAATTTGTCATATCCTTTCGTTATTTTTATTTTTCCCGGTGCGGTCAGAGTTTTGCCAGGCTGTGCCGATTTGGCGAAGCCTATAATTTTTTTGTAATGTTCGGAGGTGAATTTCTGCAGGCCGCAGCCAATCTGTGCCAAAGCTGTTTGAATCAATTCCACCTGAACAGGCTGCGATTGATTTAAAAATTTATTCAGGTCAATGGATGTTTGTGTATTGTCTTTAGAAATAAAACAGGTTCGTGCGGCAGCCCGAGCACAATTTTTAATGTTATCAGCAAGAATTGCAGAATGCTGTGATAAACACCAAAGAAGTTCTTCCAGATTCAAAGTGCTTTTGTGCAAATAAGGCATAATTTTATGCCTGATATGATTACGTGTGAAACGGCAATCGAGATTTGTATGGTCTGTCTGCCAGGGGATGTTCTGCTTTTTGAGATATTCTTCAATTTGTCGGCGTGACAAACACAGCAGCGGCCTTACAAATGTTTTGCCGTTGATAATCGCAGACGGCCTGATTCCGGCAAGACCTTTGTAACCCGTTCCTCTGAGCAGGCGGTGAATTACCGTTTCCGCATTGTCATTTTTATGATGGGCAGTCGCGATATACCGGCAATTGTTTTTATCAGCGATTCGGCATAGAGCATCAAGTCTGAGTTTTCTGGCAGCAGTTTCAATCGACAGTTTATTTTTTTTTGCGTAAGCTTTGACGTCTACAGACTCGATTGTTATCGGCAAATGCAGCTTTTCTGCCAGTGCTTTCACAAATTCCTGGTCTTTTAGGCTGTCGGAACCTCTTAACTGATGATTGATATGACCAATATGCACAGCGTTTGGAACAAGGCTGTTGAGTATATACAGCAAGGCGATGGAATCGGCGCCGCCTGAAACCGCCAGCAGAATCTTTTTGCCGCGGGGCAAAAGATGGTTCTTTTTTAGAAAAGCCGCAATTTTTTCTTCGATGTTCTGCATATAGTTATCAAAAAAAACAGGCCTGTATTATAATTACAGGCCTGATGTTTGTATCGTAAAATCAGAGGATATTTATTTAATGTCCACCGAGTTTGGCTCAGGAGCCAATTCTGTGATTCGCTGTTGAACCTGTTCTACGTTAATCATATTGGATTCCTTGTCGAGAGACTCTCGATAAAGCTGCATCGCCTGCGACCTGTCGGTCAGTTTATAGTCGAGAATTCTCGCCGCCTTGTAGCGGGCAGGATGCGAAGTACTCGGATACCACTGAATCGCTCTTTTGTAATACAGCAGTGCGATTGAATAATCGCCGAAGTATTCATGAATCTCACCGGCAAGGTAGGCTGCATCGTCTATCTTATCGCTGGTCGGATAATCCCTTATCAGGTCATTGCATTTGTTCAGTGCCCGCTGCAATTTCTTTTTGCTGACAAATATCGTAGGATGCTGAATAGCTGTATCTTCGTGTTTGACAAGCACAGGAATAGGAAAAATAAGGTCTGTGTGATTATAAATATCTAAAGCTTCTTTGTAGAGTACGTCGGCCTTTGGAATGGAATCTTTGGCCTGAAGTTTATCGCCTGCCACTTCGGCCTGAAGAATATATTGATAATGCGGTATCGAGTTCAGCGATTTCAATTCTCTTTGAACCCATTCGAGTTTCATCTGATTGCCGCTCTGTTCGTAAAATGATTGAATTTTTTCGAGCTGCTTGTGATATGCCAGCCGCATTGCAGCCAAACCCTCCGCCAGCGTGATTTCCGTCGACGCTGACGGCGTCATCTGGTCGAATACTTCCGGGCCGGGTTTATCCGCCATAAATCGCTTATCACGCACGCCGTAAGCGGCAAATACTAATGCAAAGATTATAAGAACTGCAGAAAATATAACTTTTTTCATCGTCAAATCCTTTCAACATCTAATCCATGTTTTTCTTTAGTTTTTTACAACATTAACGATTTATGTTCCATTGTCAAGGGTTTGAAAGCTTATTTTAGGGGTTTTTTAGGATAAGTTCTTGAAAAATGCCGCGTAAAGGTATATTCTTTATGCAAAAGAAGTTATCAAATGGCGATAATACAAAAAATATTCAAATTTCTGGCAAGTCTTCCGAGCATTATTTTCGGCATTGTGATTTGTGCCGCGATTATACTGATTGCTGTCGGCATTTACCGCGGCGGGACGGCAATAAGTGAACTTCTGACGGAAAACAAGACACTAAAGAAAGCCTTAACAAATCTTACCGATGAGAACAAAATCGGTTACGCAAAAGTCGTCAGTCAAACAAAGGATGCAAACGGCACCGTCACAAGCACGACGTTGAAATTCGTCGAAACCGCACGGGACAACGAACTGAATAAAATTCTCGAAAGACAATACACGATAGAAGGGGACATCGTTCATTTCGACGCCCTGATAGTCAAATTTTCAGACAAAATGGTAATGGACGGCAAAAAAAGAAGTTTGTATCTGTGGCGAAGGATTTACGGTGAGAAGATGCCGCCGAAAGATGGTTTTTCGATAGAGGAATTTGGCGCAGAGCCGAGCAGGTACGGCGACCTTCTTAAAGAACTGCCTGTGAAGAAAAGAGAAATTTTCTGGTCATGTATATGGGATTTAGCCAACAGCCCCGATAAGCTGGCTCAATACGGCATCACGGCAATTTACGGCTCGGTTACATACACTCAATTAAGAGACGGCCTGATTTATATTTTCCGAATAACTCCCACCGGTCAACTTTACCCGGAAGTAATTCCGGATTTTTGACACGAAAAATTGAAATTATAAATTTCCCGCGGGCGTTGAGATAAAAAATATATTTCTGTCAAGATAAACATAATGTGTATATATTGACACTTTCTCGTCTAACAGGGATAATCATTGGGTTACGATAAGGAATCAGGTTATATGAAAATGATATTTCATTTTAACTGTGTGATTTGTGGCGCCCATCCTAAAGAAGAACTTTTTGAAAAATTTAGCTGGCCAAAGGATATTGAAATTCTCGATTCATTTATTGACGCATTGAGCTGGATATTGCCTAATATACAATCAGCATATATAATGCCGAAACTTACAAACTCAATTGGACAGTTAATGCAACTGATAGGAGACCGGCCTAACGCAAAACCTCTACACGAGTTTGACGGTCCAAACACATTATTCACAATTAAATGTCCCTTATGTGGCACAGAGCAAGGGATCAGACCTTATGACCCATACTTTAGGGCATGGATAGCTTGGCATATTGTTGATGGTGTTCAAATAGGCAACCTGTTGTTCGAGTCTTCAAAACTTTTAACGCGAGTTGGAGGTAAAGACAATATAGTATCAGCCCTGAAGAAAGCGATAGAATCTCTGGACATGCAAATATGTTCTTGCGGTCGACCAACAACGACCCTAACTAAAAGGATAAATTCTGAGGGAGAAGGTTTGTGTCGTTGGTGTATGGATGCTCAAACCGAAGGGATACCAACTATGCAAGACAACAGTTTCCATGTTTTCGTAACCAATTTAAACTTGAGCCGATTTCTTGCAGTGACACCTGAAGCTTGGAACTCGATAAGAGTTGCACTACTTAAAGATTTTGAAGAAGGCAACAGGACGCCTCTGCATTTGGAAGCAGCGTTAATTGGTAATCCTACCGGTAAATGGTTAGAGCCGTGGAGAAAAATCTTTCAGAAGTTGGATTCATGGCCAGAAATGTGGCAAGTTGGTTGTGGTGATGACGAAGAGATGCAAGAAGAACCATCAATACCTCTATCTTATTCTGAAGCATACGAAATATACCGTAAATTGCCTCGTGAAATCATTGCTCTGTTCCCTTGGTATGGAAGACCGATATCGCCACCCATTCGAAGTGTTTTAGAAACGCACGGACTTGTAGAGTTGGGACAATCATCGGATATTGAAGGATTTCTAAAGCAGTTGCCAATGGCTAAAGTTAGAGAAATAAGTAATCAGTTGGGTACTGGTAAGGGTCGTACAAAAGAAACAATTATCGAAAAAATATTGTCTGGAGCCACTCCAGACGAAATCATGAATATAATACCAGAAATCAAAAATGGGTGGGTCAAAAGAGTACATTCTCCTTTTGACAGACTACCACAAGATTGGCTAAGATGCCAACTACTGAAGGCAAAATTACTTGAAGATTTTATACAGAGAAAACTCTGGTCGTATAAGGATATTCATGATAGTAGGCCAAAAAGAATAGAACTTCACCTTGATTGCTCAGATTATTGTAAAGAAAATGAGAAGTCTTTTCGGTGGTCTCAAAATCTGGCTCTTAACGATGTTCCACCATGGTATCCGGGCTGTATGTGCCAACTGATATAAAGTATCAGCAAGCATATTTGCGTTTAACACCTCAATTTCTAATTCTTTGCTTTCTTTACCACTGCGCTTCGTAATACGCACCTGCCGGTCCTTGCGGTTTCGGTTTCGGACGGGATTTTATAATCGCCTCGGCTATGGGAATATCGGCCATTTTGGTTATCTTGATATTCGAGAAATCGGTCTCAACTATACCTACTTTATACCCCAATGCTTCTACAAGCTGTGAATCATCGCTGATTCCCGCCCTTGGCGAGGCCTCGCCCTTTGGCGGGTTTGATTTATCAAGGTTTCCCAAGTTAGCGTAAGCTTTTTTCAGCAGGTCTTTCTTGAATACCTGCGGAGTCTGGGCCTCGTAAAGGCCGGTCCGGTCAACGGTCTGGATAATTTGGCCGTTTTCAACTTTTTTCAGTGTCGCGACAACAGGGCAGGCAAGCATCGCCGCTCCGGTTTTTTCAGCGGCCGCAAAGACGTCATCGAGCCATTTTTCCGTCAGGCAGCATCGCACGGCGTCGTGTACCGCCACGAAATCGATATCGTCTTTTACGAGTTCAAGGGCCTTTGTGACGGTTTCGAACCTTTCCGCTCCGCCCAGGCAGAGCTTAACGCCATGAAAACTGACGTTTGCTCCGTGAGTAATTTTGAACAGTTCCTCATCTTCAGCAGGGATTGACATTATTATTTGTTTAACGTTGTCTCTGCCTGCGAAAAATTCGATACTTCGCATAAAGGCAGGCCTGCCGGCGACATTTGCGAATTGTTTTTTCTTTGCCGCCTCGAGGTTGTGGAGCTGCTCTTTGACAAATCTCTTGCTGCTGCCCGCAGCACAAATTATTACCGCGATATTCATATTTTCATTCCTATTTTTAATCGCAGATTACGCTGATTTTACTGAATATATTATATACTTTTTAATCAGCGAAATCAGTGATAATATTTAGTATTCTATTCCCTGCCTTGCCGGTATGCCTTTTTTAAATGGGTGCTTTACCTCTTTCATTTCCGTTACAAGGTCGGCTAAGTTAATAAGCTCTTTTGTTGCGCCTCTGCCGGTAAGGATAATTTCAACTGATTTTTGCTTTGCCTTAATTATTTTTTTTATCTGTTCCAGGCTAACAAGTTTTTTCCAGCAGCAGTATATAATTTCATCAAGGATAATTAAATCATATTTGCCTTTTTGAGCGACTGTATGAATTCCTTTGCAAGTCTTGTCTATTTTATCGGCAACCTGTGCTTTATTATTTTTCTTATACAAATTCCATTTGATATCGACAGGTACGATTTTAATGGCGAGTTTTGTTTTTGCGATGGCTTTTCTTTCGCCCAGTTTCAGGGCAGGGGATTTGAGGAATTGATAAATAACAACTTTTTTGCCCCAGCCTGCCCCTCGCAGCGCTAGGCCGAGGGCGGCTGTGGTTTTACCCTTGCCGCTGCCTGTGTAAACCTGGACTAATCCTTTTTCTGCCATAGCGACATGATAAGAATACAGAGCTAAAAAGGCAAAAGTCTTTTTATTTACACAACGAAAAAGCCGAGCCAGCAAAGCAGAGCGCCGAGTATTATCACGATAGTTGACCAGATATTCATCAGCTTTTTCATTTCCTTGAAAGCATTACTAATTTTTATAGATGCCTTCGGCAGTACAAGCAGGAACAGTCCTTTTATAAGGGCCGCCCAGCCGAGAATCGTAATAATAACAGGCCAGTCTGTTACCCAGATATTGTGGAATGATACGAGCAGAAATCCTATTACCAGCGAGGCAAGACCGCCAAGGTAGATTGCAGATGAGTTTTCCGTAAAATGGGCTATCATTTTTTTGTAAAAATCAGGGTTGATAATTATGCCGATGCCAACAGCAAGGTAGATAATTCCGATAAGTTGAAAGATTTGGGCGTCTGTCATTTTGGTTCTCCTTAAATATTTGACATCCTTGCATTTTAATACAGACGGTTGCTATAGTTACGATTATCGCATAGATTCTCAGTGATGGCAACTCCAAAATATTTATCGGCAAAAGCGTGATATCGGCATAAATAATTACAATTTTGTCTGATGTTACAATTTTGTCCATTTTTTGCTTTTAAAGCATCGGATTTTATCTATAATTTGACAGATTTTATGACTGTATTTTTTACATGGAGGTTGCTATGCCCAGAAGAGAAGATGTGACGAAGGTAATGATAATAGGTTCCGGCCCGATAGTAATCGGCCAGGCCTGCGAATTTGACTATTCCGGCACGCAAGCCTGCAAAGCACTTCGGAAGCTGGGCTACAAAATCATTTTGGCAAACTCAAATCCCGCCACGATTATGACAGACCCCGGTATGGCGGATATCACATATATCGAGTCATTGACTCTTGAGGCGATGACTGAAATCATCAAAAAGGAACGGCCTGACGGCTTGTTGCCCAATCTCGGCGGCCAAAGCGGCCTTAACCTTGTCTCAGAATTGAGCAAGGCCGGCGTGCTTGAAAAATATGGCGTCAAGGTCATTGGCGTCAACGTCGATGCAATCGAACGCGGCGAAGACAGAATCGCCTTTAAAAACACTATGAACAAGCTCGGCATCGATATGCCAGAGAGCGCACCAGCGTATACCGTCGAGGAAGCGGAAAAAGTAGCTGAAGAACTCGGTTATCCGGTAGTCGTTCGGCCGGCATATACTATGGGCGGAACCGGCGGCGGATTAGTCTATAATATCGAAGAACTCCGCGTTATAGCGAGCAGGGGCATCTCGGCAAGTCTGGTCGGACAAATCCTGATTGAAGAATCCGTGCTTGGCTGGGAAGAGCTTGAGCTCGAAGTCGTCCGCGACGCAAAGAACCAGATGATTACCGTTTGCTTTATCGAAAACGTCGATGCGATGGGCGTTCATACCGGCGATTCATACTGCACCGCTCCAATGCTGACCATCGACCCAAAACTCCAGAAAAAACTGCAAAAATATTCTTATGATATCGTCGAGGCAATTCAGGTTATTGGCGGAACGAATATCCAGTTCGCTCACGACCCCAAAACCGGCAGGGTAGTCGTTATTGAAATCAATCCGCGAACCAGCCGCTCAAGCGCACTTGCCTCAAAAGCTACAGGATTCCCAATTGCCATGGTCTCATCAATGCTCGCAGGCGGCCTGACACTCGATGAAATTCCATATTGGCGGGATGGAACGCTCGAAAAATACACGCCAAGCGGCGATTATGTCGTTGTCAAGTTCTCACGATGGGCCTTTGAAAAATTCAAAGGCGTTCAGGATAAGCTCGGCACACAAATGCGGGCGGTCGGTGAAGTTATGAGCATCGGCAAAAACTACAAAGAAGCATTCCAGAAGGCTATCCGCTCGCTCGAAAACGGCAGATACGGTCTCGGTTTTGCCAAGGATTTCAACAAAAAATCATTGCCCGAGCTTATGGATATGCTCAGAGACCCGACCAGTGAGAGACAATTCATAATGTACGAAGCTATCAGAAAAGGCGCCGATATTCAGGCGCTTTATGAAAAGACATATATCAAGCCGTACTTTTTACAGCAGATGAAGGAGCTTGTCGAGATTGAAGAAGAAATTCTCAAATATAAAGGCAAACAATTGCCGGATAAACTCCTGACAAAGGCCAAGAAAGACGGTTTTGCTGATAAATATCTTGCGCAATTACTGAATGTAAAAGAAGAAAATATCAGGAAACAGCGGACAGGTCTGGGTGTTGTAGAAGGCTGGCACGCTGTGCCGGTCAGCGGCGTTGAAAACGCGGCGTATTATTATTCGAGTTATAATGCTCCTGATACTGTTTCTGTGAGCAAGAATAAGAAAATAATGGTTCTTGGCGGCGGACCGAACAGAATCGGACAGGGCATAGAATTTGACTACTGCTGTGTACACGCGGCATTTGCTCTTCGCGATTTGGGCTACGAAACCATAATGGTAAACTGCAACCCGGAAACGGTATCGACCGATTACGACACTTCCGATAAACTTTATTTTGAACCTTTGACTGTCGAAGATGTACTGAGCATTTATGAAAAGGAAAAACCAATCGGCGTAATATGCCAATTCGGCGGACAGACGCCTTTGAACATCGCAGCGGAACTGGAAAAAGCAGGCGTAAAAATCCTCGGCACTTCGGTTGAGAGCATCGACCTTGCGGAAGACCGCGACAGATTCCGGATAAAGATGGAAAGCTTTGGCATTCCGATGCCGGCTTCCGGTATGGCAAGTACATTTGACCAGGCTGCTAAAGTTGCCGCCCAAATTGGTTATCCTTTGATGGTTCGGCCGTCTTATGTTCTCGGCGGACGCGGTATGGAAGTTGTTTACGACGTCGAGATGCTTAAACGATATGTTGATGCCGCCGTTGGTGTAACGCCGGAGCGGCCGATACTTATAGATAAATTCCTCGAGAACGCAACCGAGTGCGAAGCGGATGCACTCGCCGACGGCAGTGATGCGTTTGTGCCTGCCGTTATGGAGCATATCGAGCTTGCAGGAATACATTCGGGCGATTCAGCCTGCGTTATCCCGCCGATAAGCATCCCGCAAAAACACCTCGATACAATTAATGAATATACACGCAAAATCGCGATAAAACTTAACGTTGTAGGTCTTATGAATATGCAGTACGCGATTGCGGATGATAAGGTTTATGTTCTTGAGGCAAATCCAAGGGCCTCGCGAACCGTGCCGCTGGTCTCGAAGGTCTGCGGAATACAGATGGCAAGGCTTGCCACGCAATTGATGTTGGGCAAAAAAATAACCGACCTGAAGCTCAAGCCCAAGAAGTTCCCGCACTTCGGCGTAAAAGAATCTGTATTTCCATTTAATATGTTCCCGGAAGTTGACCCGATATTAGGCCCTGAAATGCGTTCAACCGGCGAGGTGCTGGGCATGGCTGATTCATTTGGCCTTGCGTTTTACAAGGCTGAAGATGCGGCGAAACAAACCCTGCCGAGCAGCGGAACTGTGCTTATTACCGTAAATGACGCGGACAAGGCCAATATTGTGAATGTTGCGAAGAGTTTTGCCAAACTGGGCTTTAAGATTGCCGCTACCGGCGGGACATATCAATATCTGACGCAAAATAACATCAAGACTGTGAGAATAAACAAGATGCAGGAAGGTAGACCGAACATTGTCGACGCTATAAAGAATGGCGAAATACAGCTCCTTATAAACACTCCTGCCGGCAAAACCAGCCAATATGACGATTCTTATATCCGAAAAGCTGCGATAAAACACAAGATTCCTTATATAACGACCGTGGCTGCAGCCAATGCCAGCGCAAAAGGGATAGAAGCTATCCAGAAAGGCAAAGGCAGGATTAAATCGCTGCAGGAGTACCATGCCGACATTAAATAGCCATTAATCTTGAATTATTGAGAGAAAATGATGGTTGTTCCGATAATTTCCACTTTTTTGTATCAATTTATCTATTGAAAGCGTTTTTGGGGATATTATAATATATGGTTTTACTATATAGACAAATTAAAGAATATATTTTTGTGTAGCACAAAAGGAGGTGTGAAACGATATACGGAAGACATTAATTTTTTTTATAATTTTGTAAAAAAGTGTTTTAGTAATAAAGTTTAGAACAGGTATTTTTGAAAAGGAGAATCCGAAATGAAAAAGTTGATTGTATTAGCTCTCATCGTGTCGATGATAGCAATTGTTTCTGTTAATTTTGCAAAGGCTGTAGAGCCCAATACGCCAGATCCGAATGCACCTGCAGACCCAAATGCGCCTAAAGTCAATATCAGCATTAGCAGCTTAGCGGCAGCCGAAGAACCCAATACACCAGATACTAACACACCTAAAGACCCTAATGCTCCTAAAGCCGAAATTAGCTGCTTTGCAGCGGCTGAAGAGCCTAATACACCAGACCCGAATGCACCTAAGGATCCTAATGCACCTAAATGCAAATAAACGTTTGTGATATTTTGTGTGTAAGTTATGCCGGCGGATTTTTCCGCCGGCTTTTTTTGTTTTTGTGCAATATTATTTTCCTTGAAAACGTCTTTAGAAGAAACGATATTTATAAGTCAATTGCATAAGCAGGTCAAAAATGCGGTTTTATAAAATGAAAGGAAGTGATGAGAAGGCATTAACATATTGATTTTTCGAATGTAACGATAAAAATTGTTGAAATAAAGAAAATAAGTAATTTAGGTAAGGAATGTAATAATGAAGAAATTAATAGTGTTCGCTCTTATGGCGGTAATGGTTGAATTTTTGTTTGTCGGTACTTCTATGGCTGCTGATCCTAACAGGCCCAAGTTTGACCCGAATACGTTCCGTGGCAGAATAGTGGTTGAAAAAGATACAAACGGAGTTATTACTGCGGTAAAATTGGAAAGCCGCAGAATGGGAACATATAACATTGTCTTTGATGCAAAAGGCAAAGAACTCGCCGAGAAAATGGCGGATAAATTTGTGGCGGTTACCGGCACAGTAACAACTAAGGACAATGAAAAATGGCTAACCGTTGAGAAGTACACCGAGATGCAAAGGCCGCAAAATCGGCGCGGTCCGAGGGACCCGAATCGTCCTCGTGGTCCGCATGGGCCAGACAGTCCACCGCCCGGCGGCGAATAAAGATTATCACCTATGATAATTTGAATAGAAGTTTTGCCGGCGGATTAACTCCGCCGGCTTTTTTATTTCTCAACTTTTTGAAGCTCTTCGGATTTGTCTTTTGATAAATCAATGTCTTTCAGTGCATCGTCTTTCGGCAAAATGAGCAGCAATTCATTGCACTTATCAATTTTGCAATCGCCAGAAATCAATTCAAAATCAAGGACGTGGCCGCCTTGAGTAAAATCATTGCTTAGAAAATGGAAATGACAGCCGGGGACGTTCAAGCCTTTGATAAAAGGCGGTGTCCTGAAGCCGACGATTGTACCTGTTACGTCATTCATTTCAAAAACTGGTTGAGTTTTGGCGACTTCGGCTAAAGGTGGATAAGGTTTTTGCTGGGCGGGAACGCTTCGTACTTTTATATGTTTAAATGTTCCCGAAATTTTAACTGCTAAAAACTGATTTTGATTTGGAATTTTTTCATCGATGATTGACTCTGCGGTTTTGAAGTTAGCGTTTTGAATTTCAAATTGTATATCAGGCTTGAATTTGCATACTGTTGCGAAAGGCGTTTTAACATTGCCGGCGGGGCGGTAAACTTTGCCGTCCGATTTAATTTGATAAATCTTGCCGTTCAGGATAGTCATTTCGCCATCGAGCTTGTCAAAAGTTCCGATTCCGAAATCGCCGTAAGTCAGCAATTGTCGGCAGGTCATTTGTCCGTCATAAGCACCGGCAAGGAGGGCGTCAATAGTTGAGGTTTGAGTAATTCTGTCAGTCTGGTTAGTCAGGCATCCGCCGCAAAAAACTAATACAAAAACCAGCAATAATTTTCTCATTTTTACTCCAAAGAAACCATAAACACTGAAAACAGATAAATATTATACCTAAAACGTTTTATTCTGCAAATTATTGTAAAAACAGGGATTTAACTTGACCTGATTATTGTGATTTTGTACTATTCTCCCGATTTTGAGCATTCTATACTCAAAAATTCAGGCTGAGAATCTTATTTTATGGAGGATATTTATGTTTCACCAACCTTCCAAGACAAACAATCCTGATTACGCAGTAGGCTATAAAAGCAAACTTGGGATATTAATGTTTATAATTTATGCCGTTATTTACGCAGGTTTTGTCGCCGTGAATGTGGCAAAACCGACACTGATGGAAAAACATATTGTATTCGGGCTGAACCTTGCGGTTGTTTACGGATTCGGATTGATAATTTTCGCCCTTATTCTCGCTCTTGTTTACAACCATCTCTGTACTTCCCAGGAAAGACGACACAGTAAAAACGCGGCAAAAGGAGGGCAGAAGTAATGGCATTTATTATTTTCGCAGGTTTCGTAACTTTCGTATTATTTTTATCGTTCTACTTTGCCAGACAGACACAATCCGCAAGCGGTTTTTTCGCCGCAGGCGGTCAGATTCACTGGGCTGTAAATGGGATTTCCTTTGCCGGCGATTATCTTTCCGCGGCGTCGTTTCTCGGCATTTGCGGTATGATTGCGGTTGTCGGCTACGATGGATTTTTATATTCGATTGGTTATCTTGCCGGCTGGATAGTCGCGCTGTTTGTTGTCGCAGAGCCGATGAAACGGCTGGGAAAATATACATTCACCGATGCGCTTGATTCGACCTTTAATTCGCCGGGCATTCAGCTTGCGGCAGGTATTAGCACGCTTATAGTTTCTATCTGTTATCTGATACCGCAAATGGTCGGTGCGGGTGTGCTTGTTACGCCTCTTTTGGGATTGCCTCACGCGGTCGGTGTTATTATGGTCGGAACGATTGTTATAATTATTGTTGCGACCGCCGGTATGAAATCGACGACTTATGTACAATTTCTTAAAGGCACACTTTTAATCATATTTTCCACAATTCTCGTTATCGCCGTATGTCAGCGGGGCTTAAGTACAGAACCTGACCAGGGCGGGAAAAAACCATATTATGATTACAGAAAAATTCCCGCTATGCAGCAGAACGGAACGATAAAACCTGCCGCGGCCGGATTTACATTCGCCGCTCAACAGGCGCATACGACACCGCAAGGAGAGCTTATTGTCGATTTTGTCAAACTTGCGGAAAAGGACAGATTTACATGGTGGAAGGTCAACAAAAAAGATGAGACAATTGAACTGCTTGAAACAGCATCAGAAACAATTCGAGGCGATGGAAGCAGATTTATTAACGGCATTGAAAATAATAACGAACTGCAACTCGGAAGTCTGGTACAAATCGCAGGCAAATCAGGCAAGGAGGCTAACACTGGTTCTGTAGGTATTTTTAAACTGCTTTCGCTGTTATCCGATAAAGACACAATTGTAAAGCGATGGAAAAAGGCAGCAGTTTTCAGCGATGGCGACCATATGGTAACACTTTTTGCTCCGACAGAGACCCCCGGCAATAAAATAATGAGGCCGGGGCTGCAATTCAAGGTAGAAGGAACAATATTGCAGCGACTTGATTTTATTTCCCTGATGCTCGCGCTTTTCTGCGGCACGGCTGCGCTGCCGCATATTCTCATAAGATATTATACTGTACCAAGTCCGGCGTGTGCACGCAAATCAACCATTGTTGCGATTGCGACCATCGGCTTCTTTTATATTCTCACGCTTTATATGGGTCTTGGCGCAATGGTCAACGGAGTTGTAAATCCGTTAAGCGATAATATGTCAGCTCCGCTGCTTGCCCGCTCGTTTAACACATTTCTGTTCGCGGTTATTTCAGCGATTGCTTTCGCGACCGTTCTCGGTACGGTAAGCGGATTGATTATCGCCGCATCCGGCGCGGTCGCCCATGATTTACTCGACAGATTTTATAAACTGGAGTTTAACGAAAGACAGAAAGTCATAATAGGCAAAGCGGCTGCATTTACAGTCGGCCTTGTTGCGATAATTCTCGGCATAGTGTTTCAGGGAATGAATGTTTCCTACCTTGTCGGCTGGGCTTTCGCTGTCGCGGCATCCGCCAACTTGCCGGCGATAATAATGCTCTTGTTCTGGAAGAGAACTACCGCAGCCAGCATCGTTGCTTCGATAACAGTCGGCATTATTGCCGCGGTCGGCCTGATTCTGATTTCACCGGATATGTTCGAAAGATACGGTCTTATGCGTTCACAGGCTCCTTTCCAACTGAATCAGCCGGGAATAATATCTATACCGCTTAGTTTTATAACTCTCGTTATCGTTTCATTACTTACCCAGAAAAAGAATGGGCAGGTTGCGGCAGCAGAATAAAGGGCTATGATATATTTGTGGCTGGTTTTGTTAATGATTATCAATGCCTTTTGGCTGGTGCTCGGTTTTTTTACACTGCCGGGCAACTGGCTGATGATTATTACGACAATTCTCTTTGCCTTATGGCAGAGAAATATTTTCAGCGTTTATACAATAATAACGGCAATAGTTTTAGCGATTATCGGCGAGATTCTCGAATTTATCGCCGGTGCGGCGGGAGCGAAAGCAGCCGGCGGCGGTAAAAAAGCTATGGCAGCGGCAGTACTCGGTGCGATTGTTGGAGCAATTGCTGGCACAGTGGTTATTCCAATTCCGATTTTCGGAACGCTGCTCGGCTCTGCGATAGGAGCCGGCCTGGCAGCTTTATTTGTTGAAAGAAAAGGCGGCAAAGAGTTAAATCAATCGCTCAAAACCGCGGCAGGGGCGGGAATCGGACGAATTTTCGCCGTTGGTGCGAAAATTTTCATCGGGATTGTTATCTGGCTGCTCTTTACGTTCGCGGCTTTTATAAATTGATAAGAAGTTTTTCGAGAAGGGCGTTCTTTTTGGTTTGATGAACATACTGCTCAGAAATTTCAGGAACGCCTTTGAGCTTCTTTTTGGACCTTTCTATAAGGTACTCAATCTTCTCTTTTTTTGTGTCCCAGCCGCTAACAGCGTCGGTGGCTATTATATTGACCATATTTGAATGAATTAGTGCAAATCCATCGTCTATGAGAGCGAATTTTTTATTGCCGGTTTCTGTTCCTGTTTTGGCAGGCTCAATCGCCATTATGCCCAAACCAAGTTCGCACAGCATCGGCATATGTCGGCTCATAACGCCGACACTGCCGTCATGTGCGATAAAAGTTGCACTGACCGCCGAGCAATCGAGCAATCTGCCTGCCGGTGAAATAATTACACATCTGAATGTATTTTGAGTGTCAGTCATATTTTTACTGTTTTTGGCTGCTCGTTAAAAGTGTTGCCTTTTGAGCGGCATCTTCAACTGTGCCGACATACATAAAGGCCTCTTCCGGCAGATGGTCCCATTTTCCTTCGCATATTTGTTTGCAGCTTTCTATCGTGTCGGCTCTTTCGACGTATTTGCCTTCAAGACCGGTAAATTGATGCGAAACCAGGAACGGCTGTGAGAAGAACCTTTCCAATTTTCTGGCGCGAGCCACGATAGTCTGGTCTTCGCGGCTCAGCTCGTCAACGCCGAGTATGGCGATAATGTCCTGAAGGTCGTGATATCGCTGCAGATGCTCCAGTACCGTCTGAGCCACGTCGTAGTGAGTTTTTCCCACGATGTTCTCGTCTAATATGCGCGAAGAGCTTTCCAGCGGGTCAACAGCCGGATAGATGCCTTTCTGTGTAAGCGAACGCTTCAGCACGACAAACGAGTCCAAATGTGTAAACGTCGTTGCCGGGGCAGGGTCGGTCAAATCATCGGCAGGAACGTATATCGCCTGCACGGACGTAATCGAGCCGTGAAGCGTGGAAGTGATGCGTTCCTGAAGTTCGCCCATTTCAGTTGCGAGTGTCGGCTGATAACCTACCGCGGAAGGAATACGCCCCAGAAGAGCGGACACCTCTGAGCCGGCCTGGGAAAATCTGAATATATTATCTATGAAAAGAAGCGTATCGCCTACGCCGCTTTCGCAAAAGTATTCCGCCTGCGTCATTGCTGTAAGAGCGACTCTTAATCTCGCTCCAGGCGGTTCGTTCATTTGGCCGAAGACTAAACAGGTATGGTTAAGCACTGTATCATTTGTGTCGCCGATTTTTGTCTGCTGCATTTCGAGCCACAAATCATTGCCTTCACGGGTTCGTTCGCCTACTCCTGCAAAAACCGAATATCCGCCGTGCTTGGTTGCTATACGGGCAATAAGCTCCTGAATTATGACCGTTTTACCGACGCCTGCTCCGCCAAACAGGCCGGTTTTGCCGCCTTTCACAAATGGACAAAGAAGGTCGATTACTTTTATGCCTGTTTCAAACATTTCAGATTTTGCCGAAAGTTCCGACAATTTTGGGGGCTTGCGGTGTATTGGGCGTTTTACCGATGTCATTATTGGTCCGCCGCCATCGATTGAATCGCCGAGTAGATTCAGGACTCTGCCCAGCGTTTCTTTGCCGACCGGCACCATTAACGGAGCGCCGGTATCATAAACATCAAGACCTCTGCGAAGCCCCAATGTGCTGCCCATCGCTATGGCGCGTATTTTCCCGTCGCCGAGGTGCTGTTGAACCTCGCCGTATAATTTCCTGCCGCTGGGAGTTGGTATCTCAATCGCATTCTGTACCGCAGGTACATCCTGCAAATCGAATTTAGCGTCAAAGACACTGCCTATCACCTGAATAAGTTTGCCTTTTTTCATGTCAAAGCTCCGGTTCCGCTCACTATGTCCAGCAAGTCGCCAGTAATCCGATTTTGTCTGGCAATGTTATATTCGTTGGTTAAATCCTTTATCATATTTTCGGCGTTTTCAGTAGCGCTTCGCATCGCCACCATACGAGCCAAATGCTCGCTCAGCGCTGCATCTGTAAAGCAGAATTCTATCGAGGCGCGTACAATTATCCGAGCCAGTCCTTTGATAACCTCAAAAGCCGCCGGTGAAAGATAAAATTCCTCAAAAGAAATATCATAAGGCCAGATGGCTGTCGAGCGTGTAGTAAGATTGTCTATCAGTTCGGTCAGCGGCAGAATAGTCATAGTCTGTACGCTCTGATGCGACGCCGAAAAATACTGCATATATACAATTTCGAAGCAATCGATTTTTCCGGCTATATACTGTTCAATGAAATTATCTGTAATTTCATCTATACCGACGCCGTCGAGTGACTGGTCGATGTTTGGGTATATTTTTTGCGGCTTTATTTTGCGATAATTTAACATGCTTAAGAATCTGCTGTCTGTGGCATAAATGTCCAGATTTTTGCCGAGCTGCGAGGCGTTTTTGATATGGACGTCAATAAGACGAGCTATATGGCTGTTATAAGAACCGCATAATCCACGAGTTGAACCTATAGCCAAAACGGCAGAGCGATTACAGTTGTTCGCTTTAAGAAGCGGATGGTTTACAGGTTCCTCGGACGTAACAAGAAGATAGCCTATTTGTGAAAGGGCGTTTTCGTATTCTGCAGCAACATCTCTTTTGTTATGATAGGTCTTATACCTGGCGGTAGAGACCATTTCCATAGTTCGGGTAATTCGCCGAATACTCTCGGCTGCTCTGCGGCGTTCCAGTATTTGTCGTATTCCGGCCATATCAGCTTATCAGTTTATTTGCCTCTTTAAAAATTTTGATTTCATCGGTGATTTTTACCGCAAGTTCATCGGAGAATTTACTGGTCTTATTGATTTCGTCTATGTATCCGCTGTGTTCGGTTCTTAATCTTTGAATAAACGCCTGCGCGAATTTTGCAACCTTTTTGACGGCAATATCATCGACAAGTCCGCTTAATCCGATAAATATAGTTATCACCTGTTCTCCGACGTTAATCGGTGAAAACTGCGGCTGCTTGAGTAATTCAACCATTCGAGCGCCTCTGTCAAGCTGTGATTGGGCGGTCGAATCAAGCTCTGTACCGAGTCTGGCAAAATTCAGCAATTCATTATATGACGCAAGATACAGTCTTAATTTTGATGCTACTTTCTTCATAGCGTCAACCTGGGCATGTCCGCCAACGCGGCTTACACTTGTGCCGATGTCGACAGCCGGTCGTATGCCGGACAGGAACAGGTCTCTTTTAAGATATATCTGACCGTCTGTAATAGAAATGACACTCGTCGGAATATACGCCGAGACCTGCTCTTCGAGGGTTTCGACTATTGGCAGGGCGGTCATTGAGCCGCCGCCGAGTTTCTCCGACAATTTTGCGCTTCGTTCGAGAAGGCGGCTGTGCAGATAAAAAATATCGCCGGGATAGGCTTCTCTGCCGGGCGGACGCCGTAAAAGCAAACTAAGCTGACGATATGCTACGGCATGTTTGCTCAAGTCGTCATAAACGCATAATACATCGCGATGATGTTCATACATAAAATATTCCGCCAGAGCACAGCCGGCATAAGGAGCGATGTACTGCATCGATGCGATGTCGGAAGCCGGGGATGTAATAACAGTAGTGTATTGCATTGCTCCATTTTTACGGAGGGTTTCAATTACTTCGGCTACAGTTGATTCCTTTTGGCCTATCGCGACATAAATGCAAATGACATTTTCGCTTCGCTGATTTATTATAGTATCAACGGCGATGGCTGTTTTGCCGGTCTTTCTATCGCCTATTATCAGTTCCCGCTGGCCGCGGCCGATAGGTATCATCGAATCGATGCTCTTAATACCTGTTTGCAGAGGATTTTTTACAGGCATGCGTTGAGATATGGAGGGGGCATCGCTTTCGACAAATCGAGTCGAGGCGGTTTGAATCGCAGGTCCGCTGTCTACCGCCTCGCATAGCGGATTTACCACTCTGCCGAGAAGTTCATAGCCGACCGGAATAGATAATAACTGGCCTGTTGAATGAACGTCCGAGCCTTCCTTAATTTTTATATAATCGCCGTAAATTACGGCGCCGATAGAATCTTCCTCAAGGTTGAATACTTCGCCTTTGATGCCGTTTTCAAACATCAGCATTTCGCCTGCCATTGCATTTTGCAGCCCGTAAATTCTTGCTATGCCGTCGCCTACCTCTACGACCCGCCCGACGGCCGTGACGTCAAGCTTGTTTTTATATTGGCTTATTTCCTGTTTAAGGATGCTGCCTAATTCGCCGATATCGAGTTTCATACGCCTTTTCCTGAATTTCTGCCCTGGGAAATTATTGTATCAACCGCGCGACGCAGTCTGGTTCTAACGGAATTATCAATCATTTTTCCTGCATGCCTTATGATTGATCCGCCTATTATGGCCGGCTCCACATTGAATTCCAGTGTAATTTTGTCCGTCTTCAGAGCCGCTGCCAATTCTGATTTTACAGATTCTATTTCACTTTGGTTCAGGGCATGCGAAACCGTCATCCAGATGTCCTGATGGCCTTTCATTGCCCTGTAAAACCTGTTATACTTTTTGATTGCAAGATGCAAAACGCCGATTCGATTATGTGCTGCTGCAGCCTGCAAAAAACCTAAAGTTAATTCATTGAATTTCCCGCTAAATAGTTTTTCTATCAACAGGCTCTTTTGTTCCGCGGGAAAGTACGGCGAAGTCATAATGGCCATAAACGAACCTTCCGCGAACATAAATCTGTCAAGCTCGTCCATGTCAGATTTGACATCCTCTACAGCCTGCCGTTCGCGGGCAAGTTTAAAGAGTACATCGCTGTAAACTTCAGCTACGTTGTAATACAGGTTCGATGTTGTCATTTTTGAGGCTTTCTTCCTGAAGTTTGCCGATGGCTTCGTGGATGAGCCGTTTGTTGTCATCCGGTGTTATGGTGCGTCCGAGCACTTCATAACTCATTGCAAGCAGCATATTGCCGGCCATATGCCATAACTGCTGAGAAGCAATATTTTGCGCATTGCTGATTTCTGATGTCGCTCTTTGTGTTATCGCCGCGGCCTCTTTGCCGGCCTGTATGATGACTTCTTTTTTTGTCTGATTGGCATACCGATTGGCCTGTTCGATTATTTCAAGACTCTGTTTTTTATAGTCGTCGAGCAGTTGTTCGGCTTTTAGTCTGGAGTTTTCTGCGTCGGCCAATTGTTGTTTTATACTGTCTTCTCTGGCTCGAAGATTTCGCAGCAGCGGTTTCCACGCAACTTTGCCCAAAACGACAAGCAGAACGGTAAAAGCGATAACCGCCCATATAGCGTCTGCAAGGGAACCGCCAAAAACGCCCTGTTGTTCGACCTCCGTCGGCTCTTGTGCAGCAAAAGCTGTGCGGACGACCAATAACGCAATTATTATTGTCGCTATTATTCTTTTATTCATTTTTGAACCTTGCTATTTCAGCCAGAAAAGGGTAAGAAAGCAAACCAGCAGCGCAAAGAAAGTTACGCCTTCGATAAGAGCGGCGGCTATAATCATCGCGTTAAAGATACGTCCGCCTGCTTCAGGCTGTCGTGCCATAGACTCCACCGCCTTGCTTCCAATTAAGCCGATACCGAAGCTCGCACCGATAATCGCAAGTGCGCAAGCAAGTACTGCGCCAAAGATAGCAAGACCATTACCGCCTGCGGCCAACGCCAATGTCGTATTTGTTAATTCTTCCATAAATTCTATTCTCCAAAAAATTAGTGTTCCTGTGATATTGAAAAACTTATAAATAGCGTTGACAAAAGCGTAAATATATACGCCTGTAAAAAAGCCACGAAAATCTCAAGAAAAGACATCGCTACAATTGCTGCCACCGATGCAGCGGCTATGCCGTAGTTTTTGAAAACGACTATCAAACCTAACAGCGTCGCCATTAGAGTATGACCGGCTACTATATTGGCGAAAAGTCGTATGGCCAATGCAAATGGACGTACCAATGCGCTTACGATTTCGAGAAAGTATATAACCGGAATCATCGGCCACGGAACCGGCGGAGCAAAATTAACTATATAATGCCATAAACCCTGTTTTTTTATGCCGGCTATATGAATTGCGAAAAAAGTGGTTATCGCCAGTCCGCCGGTAATCCAGATATTTGCTGTGGCCGGGCCGCCGAAATGGTTTTCCCTGCCGGTTATCAGGTATATTATCGACTCGGACGGAATCATAGCCAGCAGGTTAAGAGAGAGTATGAAAAAGAACATTGTCCAGACGAAGCCGATAAACCGGTCGGTGTTTTCTCCCAAAGCCGGCCTGGCTACCTGCTCACGTAGAAATACACAAATGGCTTCTACGAGATTTTGAAGTCCCTTAGGCGCCAGCCTCCTCGAATGTGTCGCAATGGGCAGCAATAGTAATAGTATTATAGCCGCTGCGGTAATCATAAGCATATGATTACTGACGCTGATACTATAATGGCCTAACTTCAAATCGAACAAAGGCACAGGAATTATCGGCCGCAGCGGATTAAACTCACCTAAAATGAAATTATTCAGAAATAATCTCACTGTTTTCCCTTATTGTTTATCTGTTTAAATATCAGGTACAACATACCTGTAAAACTTAAGAAGAAACCTGCCAGGAGGAAGTAAGGGCTTGAATTGATGGCAGTATCAAGCTGATAACCCATATAACAAAAAATGGCGATTACACCGCCGAATTCAAAACCAAAACTCGCCCATTTGATATAGTTGGGTTTGCTGCAGGAATCTTGGCTAGACACTTTAAGTTTGTCCATCCTGCCGATTACATCCTTGCCCAATTTAACATTCTTATACCAAAATCCATTTTTGATACTATTATCGCTAATTTAAGAGAAATAATAAATAAATTCATACAAATTTAGAAAGGATGAGCAGAGGGGCAGGTAAGTATATCTTGTAACTATTATTTACCCATTTGTCCGTGTTCAGTCGGACTGTCTTGTGAGTGGTCTTTGCTGATTTTCTTTTCGAAAGGTGGCAGCAGCAGCAGCACAATCAAAGTCAGAATCGTGGCAGGAATCGCCAGAGAATACATCTTCGTGCCGCAAGCCATTCCGATACTCGCAACGACCCATATAACGGCAGCGGTTGTCAGGCCGTGTACGCCGATACCGCTGTGAATTATAGCACCTGCGCCGAGGAAACCGATGCCTGTTACAATCTGAGCCGCTATCCTTCCCGGCTCAGAATCGGAAAGATTGGTAGAGATAATCGTAAAAATACAGGAACCCAGGCAGATAAGAGTGTTTGTGCGAAGGCCGGCAGGTTTGCCTCGTAATTCTCTTTCAAGTCCAATCAATCCGCCCAAGACTACAGAAACCAAAAGCGGGGCAACCTGTGACCAATTCACTTCCATGCTAAAATCCCTAAAAGTTCAGGATATATTATCACAAAAAATCGATAATATGCAACTATTTATCGTAATGTTAAATTTCTTGACCGGCCGGTGGTTTTGTGTTTTAATGTCTGGCCAAATAAGATGTTAATGACTTTTAATGAAAGGGTACAATGAAAGTCAGTAAAAGGGCACAGTCGGTCCCGCCTTCTGCGACTATGGCGGTGGATACAAAAGCAAAAGAGCTCAAAGCCAAAGGCATCGATGTCGTCGGGTTTGGAGCAGGTGAACCTGATTTCGATACGCCGCAGTATATTAAGGACGCGGCAATTGCCGCAATCAAGGCGGGAAAGACAAAGTACACTGCTACGCCGGGCATTCCCGAACTGCGAAAGGCCATCGCTGAAAAACTCCTTAAGGAAAATGGCCTTAACTATAAGCCAGAGCAGATTATTGTGAACATCGGGGCAAAACATTCTGTATACGAATCTATGCAGGCTGTCTTAGACGAGGGCGATGAAGTAATCGTTCCCACTCCATATTGGGTTACTTATCCGGAAACGATAAAGCTCGCAGGCGGAATAATGAAGGTTGTTCAGACAGACCCGAAAAATGATTATAAGATTACACCGCAGCAGATAAAAAATGCGATAACGCCGAAAACCGCGATGCTGCTTATGAACAGTCCGAACAATCCCGGCGGTTTTACTTATACCCCTGACGAGTTAAAGGCCATCGCTAAAGTTCTCGAAGGCACAAATATTATGGTGCTCAGTGATGAAATTTATGAGCATCTTGTTTACGGCAGCACGAAATTTGTTAGTTTCGCCGCGTTGAGCGATGACGCTTATAAACGTACACTCACAATAAACGGTTTCAGCAAGGCTTTCGCGATGACCGGCTGGCGGCTTGGATATGTGGCCGGCCCGATTGAAGTTATCAAGGCGATGGACAGGCTTCAGGGACATATGACACAAAATCCGGTAAGTTTTGTACAGGCTGGCGGTCTTGTAGCTTTTGCCGACCCAAATAATGAAGTTGAAAAGATGAGGCTTGAATTCGAAAAACGTGCTAAATATATGGCCGACAGACTAAACGCTATAAAAGGCGTTAAATGCCCGCAGCCGACAGGGGCGTTTTACTGTTTCCCGGACGTTTCGGCACATTTCGGCAGAACTATCGGCGGGGTAAAGATAAATAACAGTATGGACTTTGCTGCGGCGCTTTTGGAACAGGCTAATGTCGCGCTTGTGCCGGGAGGGCCGTTCGGATGTGATAATAACGTTCGGCTGAGTTTTGCAACATCTATGGAACTGATAACAAAAGGGATTGACAGGCTGGAAATATGGCTCAAGAGCTAAATTTAAAATCTCAGGAGCCGATGAGCGGCTGGATGATGCTGATTTTCTGGTGGGCAATGATTCTTTGTGCCCTGCACGCGTGCACTCGTATGGTGGGAGCGGGCGATACCTGGGTGGCAATGGCTTGCGGAAGACATTTTCTCAATCACGGCGTTGATACCGTTGAGCCTTTCAGCGCAAATTCCCACAAGCCGGGCCCGACTCCCCAGGAGGTAAAAACCTGGCCTAAATGGGCACAGTGGATTACCGATAAAGTCGGACTCGACACCGTCAAATACTGGCATCCGACAGGCTGGGTCAACCAGAATTGGCTTACACATGTTTTCTTTTATTGGCTCACGCATATCTCGCCGGTCGCTGATGCTGAGACTTTTGATAAACCCATTGAAGGGCAAAACATCAGTTACAACAGCCTGGTTTACTGGAAATACGCTCTGTATATCATTACCATCATAGCGGTTTACTATACAGGCAGGCTTTTGGGGGCAAATCCTGCCCTTTCAGCAATATTCGCGTGTTTTGCATTATTTATCGGAAGGACATTTCTTGATATTCGGCCGGCAGGTTTCTCGAATATGCTTACGGCTGTGCTGCTGTTTATATTTGTCCTGGCCGTATATAAAAATTACCTTTACATCTGGCTGATTGTGCCTTTGACAGTTTTATGGTGTAATTTGCACGGCGGATACGTATATGTATTTATTGCCCTTGTCCCGTTTATTGGCCTTTATTTGCTGACACTGCTGCCGAAAAAAATCAGCCTGTGTTTCTATTATATACTCGGTTGGTTGTTTTTATACGCTCTTTCCGTCAAATTTTTCTCGCATGAGTATCTTAAATCCATTCGCCCGTTTTCGGATGGACTATTTTATTTTATTCTGATTGTGGTTGCAGTAAGCATAGTAATAACGGTTTGGAAAAATACAAAAGCCGTCATCTTTTATGGCTATCATATAATAACAACTTTTGTTATTTTTATCGCGGTTTCCAGCAGATTTTTCCCTGAAGGTATAGCAGTGTATACAAGACAGGATTCTCTTTTTAAAAGCTATGTAAGTGATAGCCGGCAGACATTTTTTGTAGCTTTTATCGGGTTTGTAGTTGTGGCGGTGCTGCTTAGTGCTTTTAAACACAGGTTGAAAGCTATAGGTTTAAAAGGGTGGTGGCATACGGTAGCAGCTGCATTTGTCGCATTTATTGCGATGATAATTTTTAATCCATTTCATCTAACAAACCTGACGCATACTTTTGTCGTTTCCGTAGGTGATAACGCCAAGCTGTGGAAGACAGTCAACGAATGGCATCCTGCTTTTGAGTGGAGCAATCCGGTCGGCAACGAAATACCGTTTCTGATTATGTATATAATTGCCTGGGTACTGCTCGCATTTTGGGTTATCTGTTTACTGCTCAAGCCGCGAGTTGTTGTAAAAAAAGGTAAAATACAGACCGAATTACCCGATAATGAACAGTATGCTTGGCCTATGATAGACTTGCCATTGTTGGTTATTGCGGCGATTACGGTATATATGGCCATAGGTTCACGCAGATTTATTCCTATTGCAGGAATTGTCGCCTGCCCCGTTATGGCAATGTTTACAGACAGTTGTATCAGGATGATTGCTGCATTGATAAATTTGAAAAAAACAGGCAAAGCCATATTGGGCCGTTTTCCTGTAGAAATACAAAGATATTTTGCCGCTGCTGTCCTGGCGGTGGTTATATTTTTGACCGTTTGGTGGGGATACTGGTATAAACTTGTTTACCTCGACCCATGGCCGGACAGCGACTATCTGACCAGCGTTTTTATGAGAATGACCGCTTCGTATGCTAAACCATTTAAGGCCTGTCAGTTTGTGAGAGATAATAAGCTAAGCGGAACGGTTTACAATTACTGGACAGAAGGCGGTTTTATTGCTTACAGCCAAATTCCGGACCCCAATACAGGCAAAACGCCTTTGCAGCTCTTTATGGACGGCAGGGCACAGGCCGCTTATAACACCAAGGCTTATCAGCACTGGATGGATATAATGAGCGGTGGGGATCCTGCAAGACAGGCAGTAAAAGCAAACAGAGCATACACAGCTTCGGATTATCAGGCCATCGGAGACTGGGTCGATAAACAGCTTGAGAAAGAAAATGTCTGGGTCGTTTTTATGCCATCGGCGCAGTTTAACTCGGAAGTTATCAGGGGGTTGGAGACAAGTCCGAACTGGCGGGCGGTATATATGGACGAAGAACAGCGTATATACGCGGATGTAAAATTCGAACGGGGCAGAAAGCTGTATCTTGGTATGTTTATGGACCAGACAAAATTTCCCGATGACTTCTCAAAGCTGTTGACTGTGGGGTATAACCTTATATATGTACAAGATCCGAATAAGGTCAAAAATGGATGTGAATTTATAACACAGGCATTTATGCAGCGTCCTTCTCAAATTACCGCTCTTGAAGTTATAAATGCCGGAAGGCATTTCCCGCCATTCAGACAGCAAATGGTGGCAGTTTTTAATCAATACCTTAATGATTTTATTGGAAAAAAACAGACCTATATAAAGCAGGCCGGCTATCGCAGCAGGCTTCTGGCAGCAATAGTAATTGGAGATTATATGGCAAAGGTAAGCCACAGCGACAAGACAGTTGCTGATAAATACCGAAAATATTATAACGATTTTACTGACGAACAGGCATATATTAATAAAACCTGCCGCTGGTAACGAACATTGAAAATTTATGGATACTGGGATGGTTAAATCGCTATCTGTTTTTTTCCCCTGTTATAACGAGCAGGATAACATTGAAAGGGTGGTAAAGACTGCCATTGATGCCCTGGCACTTTTAAAGATAGATTATGAAATTATTATTGTCGATGACGGCAGTAAGGATAAAACAGGCCAAATCGCCGACCAATTAGCCGCTAAAGACTTCCATATAAAAGTGGTTCATCATCATCCAAATCTCGGTTACGGTGCGGCACTTCAAAGCGGTTTTAAAGCTGCAACAAAGGAATATGTCTTTTACACAGATGGCGACGGGCAATTCGATATTAAAGAACTGCCTCTTTTATTCAAATATACTGCTGATTATGATATCGTAACCGGTTTTCGCATCAACAGGCAGGATAATCTGGCAAGAAAGATAAACGCTTTTTGCTGGACGACGCTCGTAAACCTGCTGTTCGGAATGAAAATTAAAGATATGGATTGTGCTTTTAAGCTTTATAAGCGGCAGATTTTCGATAATATAAAATTGAAAAGCACCGGCGCACTGATAAACACGGAAATATTTGCGCGAGCTAATAATAAAGGATTCAAAGTATTCCAGCTCGGCGTTCATCATTATCCGCGAACGGCCGGCAGACAAACCGGTGCGAAATTAACTGTTATTTTACGGGCCTTTAAAGAACTTTTTGCTCTATATAAACAAATTAAAAACGATAAATAGCTATGCAATTTCATACAAGCAATCAATTTACCAGGGCTGACCAGAAGGTTCACATTTCATCTAAGGCCCTGTTGGATAATCTTGCCAGTCTCAAATCTCTTTGCAAAGCCGAAACAAAGTTCTGTGCCGTCATAAAAGCCAACGGATACGGGCACGGCATAAGGGAGATTGTAAATATTCTCAAAAAAGGACCCGTTGATTTTTTCGCTGTGGCCAATGTTTATGAGGCCGATTTTATTTCCGATATTGTCGGCCAGGCAAAAATTCTCATACTCGAGCCTGTTCATATCGCCTATGACAGCGATGCAGTTAAATTATGCGCCCAAAAAGGTTTTCATTGCGTCGTTGTTGATGCTAAGGCTTTGCAGTTTGTCCAAAATTGTCTGCAAAACACATCAACCGTGTTGAATGTTCATATAAAAGTTGAAACCGGAATGGGCCGTTGCGGAATAGATGCTGAAAAAGCGGCCGAATTGATAAAAAAAATCCGTTCGTTTTCCAACATCCGACTGGCAGGGGTGTATACGCATTTTTCAACCGCGGCTGAAAAAAATCTCATCTTTGCTAAACAACAGCTTGAAAGCTTCAGAAAATTTCTCTCCAGTCAGTCCCTCCTTGCCTGCAACGACGTGATTATTCACGCCGCCAACAGTGCCGCTATGCTGAATATGCCCGAGGCTCATTTCGATATGGTCCGCTGCGGAATAGCGGTATTCGGCTGGGTGGAACATCCTGATTTGCTGAAGGTAAAGCTCCAGCCCGCGATGAAATTTGAGGTGCCTATAGTCCAGCTCAATCGTTTCGCCAAAGGCCAGACCGTCGGTTACGGCAGAACATTCACCGCCTGGCGAGACACAATCGGAGCAATTGTACCGATCGGCTACGCTGATAATTACTGGCGGCTGTATTCAAATAATGCGTTTATGAAGGTCGGAGATAATTTCGCACAGGTCATTGGCAGAGTAAGTATGGACAAAACCATTCTTGACGTTACGGATATTCCAAATGTTGCGGTTGGACAATATGTAACCGTAATCGACAACGACCCTCAAAGTATGTGCAGTGTATACAAATTAGCCGAAATGGCAGATACCATTTGCCACGAAGTTCTGACTTCTCTCCCCGCCAGGGCTTTAAGAATTATTCATTAGTTCATTCAGTTTTTCTATAGCCATCGCCGCGACGTTATCATGGTCAAACGCCATATTTTCCGGCAGGGCGTCAATCTCGAACCATCTTGCCTCTGCGGCATCGTCTCCGCCCTTGATTTTTGTACTTTTCGTAATGCCGATAAATGCGACTGTTATATTTCTGCCGCGAGGGTCTCTGCCGCATCTGCCGAAGGTATGGAATTGTTCAAGTTTTACTCCCGTCAGGCCTGTCTCCTCGGCAAGCTCTCTTGTCACGGCGTTTTCAAGCTCTTCGTCCATCTCTACGAATCCGCCTGGAAAAGCCCACTGCCCCTTGAACGGTTCATTACCGCGTTTTATAAGGAGTATTTTGGGCCTGCCGCCGCTTATATCGAAAACTACAGCGTCGACCGTAACCATCGGTCTGGGCCAGTCGTAAATGTATTTTTCTTTTTCAGCCATATCGGAATATTAACAAATTAAACGAGAAAATAAAAGCCAAAAGGCATTTGATAAAAAATCATATTCGATTAAAATATCGTTCAATGAATCCCAATATGATATCGATAATCGTGAATTTGAAGCTGTCTGACGGCTGGAAGGGCGTTGCTGTTGAGCAATGGTCTGACTTCACATTTGAGCCGGAAAAATTAACGCAAAACCCCGACAAGGTATTCAAGTCGGAAAACGCCAATTTCATCGTATTAAAGCAAGTTGAAACCAGCGGCAAAAAGTCTTCCTTGGTCGTAAAAAAAACCGCCTGCCGCACCGGCATCAGGGCCCTCGCCGATTTCTTCAGGGCGCCAAAGTCGCTAAGGAATTTCTATCTTGCCGTACTGCTCAAACAGAAAGGCATTGATGTTGCCGAACCTGTCGCGGCTTTATGGCACAGAAAATACGGAAGCATTTATATAACCGAATATATACCTGACAGTTTGAATCTTTATGATGTCGCGTTTGGCAAAAACAGAGAAATTCTTACCAATTTTTCCGTAAGAAAAACCGTCATAAAAAATGTCGCCCAAATAATCGCCAAATTGCACAAATCCGACTTTTGGCACAGGGACTCAAAGGCCGGAAACTTTATCATCTATAAAGACGGCGGCATTTATAGCGTTAAGCTCATCGACCTTGACGGCATAAAGCAGGATTCAGGCCTCCGGCGGCAAAACCATATAAGGACGCTTTCGAAACTCGCCGAAACGCTGATTCGCTTCAAAATGGTTAATTTCACCGATTTATACAGAGGCTTTCTGATTTATTCCGATGCGATGAAAATTGGTAATGACCAGGCTAAAGAGCTTTTTCGCAAGGTTGAGCGCACAGCCGTCGCCGCCAGACTTGTAACGGTAATTTCCGATTCGTATAAATTTAAGAACGTATGATATAATCTCTGTGTTCTCTGTGAACTCTGTGGCTAAAGATAAATGACTGAACAGATAAAAAAAATACTCATAATTAAACCAAGCGCCCTCGGCGACATTATCCAGGCGATGCCCGCCGCCTGCTGCCTTGCCCAAAGTTTTCCTGATGCGCAAATTCATTGGTTTGTACGTCCTGAATACGCCGCCCTCGTCGAAAATCACAAGTGTATTAGTAAAATTATACTCTTCGACCGCAGCAAACTCGGTAAATGGTGGTATAAGCCCGCCGCCTTTGCCGAACTTGTAAGGCTGATAAAACAATTACGAACTGAAAAATATGATATCGTCTTTGATTTTCAGGGCAGGTTCAGAAGCGCGATTTTCGCCTTCTTCAGCGGCTGCAAACAGAGAATCGGAATGTCCCAAACACAGGAAATCACCGCCCCGTTTTATACTCGCCGAATCGCCCCCTCTTCGGTTCATCTTGTCGATTTCTTCCTCGATATGGTTTGTGCAATCGGTGCAAAGAGGGGAAAAGTCCTGTTCGGATTGAACCCGCAGCCCCAGGCTATTACAGAAACACAAAAAATTCTGTCCGCTCATAAGGTCAATACGAATAATTATGCCGTATTTGTCCCCGGCGCCACGGTTGAGGCGAAAAAATGGCCGCTCGAGAACTTTGCCGTTCTTGCCGACAGGGTTTACAAGAAATATCATTGCAGCATCGCCGTTGTAGGCACTGAAGCCGAACGCCAAACGGCCGAAGAACTTCTCGCACTTGCAGAGGTGCCTGTAATCAGCCTTGCGGGCAAAACGAATGTAAGACAGCTTATCGCGACCCTTGCCGGCTCTAAAATTGTTGTCAGCAACGATACAGGCCCGGCGCATATTGCCGCCGCCCTTGATGTTCCGATGGTTTTGATTTTTGGTTTTACTAATCCGTCAAGAGTCGGACCTTACGGCAGGCCTCAAACCATCGCCGCTGTTGATGCCGACAAAAGGGGGGTGGGAATCGAAAGCACAAATCCCGCCCACGATATAAAGAATGTAACCGTCGAAACCGTCTTTGAGTTAATCAGCAATCAATTGAGTTAATAGCGTCAATATCCATTAAATATTTATATCTCTGTGTTCTCTGTGAGCTCTGTGGCTAAAAATAAAAATATCTCTGTGGCCGTAAAGAAAAGAAGCAAAATATTTCGTTATTTTGAGTATAAGATACTTCATATTGATGATTCTCCGCAGAAAATTGCGCTCGGGCTGGCTATCGGATTATTTGTCGCCTGGACGCCTCTGCTTGGCCTGCATATTCTTATAGTTATCGCTTTAAGTATGCTGCTGCGTGCCAATAAATTTGCCGCTCTCGTAAGTGTCTGGGTTTCGAATGTTTTTACTTTTTTTATTATTTACTACCCCGCCTATCTCCTCGGCAGGGCCGTATGCGGTATTTTTCCTAATTACAAACACTTGAGCAATCAGGAAGTTTCAGATGCTTTTAACAAACTTTTCTCTCCGTCTAATGTCTTCACTGGCTTTTTCACAAAACAATACTGGAGTGACTTTGTAAATCTGTCTAAAACAATCGGCCCGGAATTATGGCTCGGCTGTTTTCTCCTCGGCGGCCTTGTCGCTGTTAGTTCTTATATAATTTGTTATAAAATTATTATGTCTCACCGCGCCAAAAATCCCCATCGACGATATAGAAAATATTGATCCCGCACCAATTTGCTATTTGATTATTTCTATTATCACTACGGTATAATGAATTGGTGCGGGGCTATTTCCACTTATAACCACAACTTTCACATCGATTACTTAGCAGAAGAATTAATGGCAATCCGAGTATTAGAAGAAAAGGTGATAATAATGTCAGGAAAAGCACTATAATAACACAGAACCATCGGTAATATTTAATATTACGGACATCGGTGCTGCCGCATTTCGGGCATCTTATATCGTAACTTTTATCTGCATCTGCGTTTTCTGACCGGCTTATATTTTCAATAATTTCCAGGGCTTTTTGTTTATCAGATTCTTTTATATAAAGCTTTATCCCGCCGTCTGCGTTGGCATAAATCCAGTATGTAGCCACGAAGTTTTCACCGGACAGGAAACATTCAATGTTTTCGGATTCAAGGGCTATCTTTGCGATTTCCGCCCGCAGGTAGTCATTAAACGAAGCAATTTTTATTATCTTTTCATCCATTTTTTATTAGAAGAGAAAAAGGGGACATTCTGCTTTCTTGCCCTGTGAAGTGCTTTTGCTACTTCACCGGGGTGAAGTTCGTCTCCTGTTTTTTTATTTTTCCCCGCCCTCAGCGGAGTCGTTCGTACTGATAACCGATAACTGCGTTTCTAACAGCTTTTCACTCCTTTGCCGCAACGATAATCCTTAAAACTTTTTTCCCATCCATACATATCTCCTAAAATATGAAAGTTTTAGCGTGATAGTTCTAACGTACTAATTTTACTTTCTAAATCATTCACTCTGTTGGCCAATCTGCTATATTTACTATTCAAGTCATTTATTTTACTTTCTAAATCGTCTATTTTGCTTTCTAAATTAGTTTTTTCATCCTCTAAATCATCTATTTTACTTTCTAAATCATCCACTCTGCCATCTAACGTGTTGCTATACTTACTATCCAAGTCTTTTATTTTACTTTTTAACTGTTTAGCCTCTTCTGATTGCTGATAGGCTTGTAGCTCGCGTCGCTTGCTGGGAGAAAGGCAATCAATAAACTCGGCCTCAGTATATTCTATGCCGTGCGACCGGGCTATCGTGCTGACATTCCCGAAACTAGCGCCAGCTCCAACCATAGAACAGATTTTGTTTAATATAATCGAAACAAAATGCTTTTGGGTATATTCTATGCCGTGTGTTTCGGCTTCACGTTTAGCGTCTGAGTAATTAACTTTCATTTGACCATTTTTAACTTTGGCGTCGATTTTGCCTAACATAACCAACTGTTCCGCTGACAATTTTACTTCTTCTTTACTGGGGATTTGGTTGGGGTCGCTAACGGTAGAACTTTGTGAAAGTGACACTTTAACTACAAACGTAACAATAAGAGCAACACATATGAGTAAAAGGATTATCGATTTTCTCATCACCATAACTCCTTAAAAAAAATTAGAAACTGATACCATTATAGACTTTTACAAACTGAAAAATAGTCGAAAAAACAGTTTTTTAATATACCGGTTTATGTGGTAAAATATCGCAAAAGCTATATATCCGCCTTCGGTACCCTCGCTGTCCCTTGCCACTGTTTGTTATGCTTGATTGTAAAATACTATTCCAGTTAGCAGACCATAAAATACTGCTTCAGACGAAATGTCTCCCCAATGACCGTGGCTGGCTCTATGACGCGCAAACGCAATTCGCTCACCAATGTTGCATATTATTTCGCCACCTGCAACCGTACATGGCTTCTTGTACAAGCAATTATCGATCTTGATGCATTGTTGAACAATCTGAAGTGATGTATCTGTCATCATAATTTGATATGCCAAAGAGACATTCGACACCTGACAGGGTAATTTTTTACCACCTATTGCAGCTTGAGCAACAGATTTCGCTGTTGGAGAAATCCAAGTACCGTCACCATTTAGTTTGCCTGAAAGGATTCGAAAATAGTACTCAAATCTTGTAGCAAGGTAAAGTGACGCAATCGCAGCAGGAGGTGAAAGAAATAGATTTGATGCAACCATGTCGACAGCGTAAGCAACATGCTCTTTGTAACGATCGGCGGGAAAAATTTTAGATGGTTTTGATTGCTCAATTTGACTGGCAACGTTCTTTAAGAATGCATAAGGATGATTGCCTGTGAAAACGCCAATGTTCGGGCAGCACGTAGTAAGATACTTTATTGCTTCATCGGTAGGGTTCATTTTTGTTGCCTAACAATAATTATAAAGTTCCCTTTGTTGCTTCCTCGATGTTAATAAAATTCTATCTCTTTTTCTCCCCATATTCAATCAAAAACTTTACCTGCCCTGTGAAGTGCCGCAGCTACTTCATCGGGGCCCGCCTTAATTTGGCGGGTCAACGATAAAATTTATCCACCTTTTACCCGCCGTTGTTTAGCCCCGCCAACATTTATCCGCCGTTTACCCGCCTCAGGCGGGCTGGCGTGATTCCCCGCCATTTTTCTGTAATCTGCCTTCTATAATTTTATCCGCCTGTGGCGGACCGTAATCTTTTATTGCTTTAAGACATAATCCCGCAGGGATAAAAAATTAAAAACACAGCCCAGGGGCAAGCTCGCTTGTTATAGGGGCTATTTTTAATGTTTTGTAGTCCCGACGTATCGGGACCGTCTTAAAGCAATTCTGGCAGTGTTAATCGGTGTCAATCCGTGTCTAATTATTCTTCGTGCATTCTTCTTTTCTTCGTGGTTCAAAACCGTGTCCGTCCGTGTTAATCCGTGCCTGCCCTGTGGGATGTCGCAACTATCCCACCGGGGTCTAAAAATCCTCTGTGTTTCTCTATGGCTCGGTGGTGAATATAATTTTATCCTTTGTGTTTCTTCAACTCTTCGTGGTAAACAATAATCAACAGAATCAGCGTAATCAGCGATTAGAAATAACCTCTGCACAACGCTGACACAATTCCGGCTCTGCCTTGTCCTCGCCGACGCTCGGCCAATAATTCCAGCACCTTGCGCACTTTTTATGTGGACTCTTCTCGGCACTGACAAGTTTTTCACTCTTTTCTTTTTTGAGTTTAATCTCGCTTACGATACAAAGCGCCGCGAAATTTTTAATGCCGAATTGTTCGACTATACTGATTAAGTCGCTGTCATCTGTGGCTATTGTTACGGATGATTCCTGATTGCTTGCGATTGTTTGTTTCTGGCGAAGTCCTTCGAGTTCCTTAAGCACTTCATCGCGCAGTTTCATCAGTTTCCCCCATCTCGGCTCTTCTTTTTTCCAGTCGATTGACTTATTTAATTTCGGCATACCGAGCAGATGGATACTTTCCGCCGTTTCCGCCTTAATCGGCATCGCCTCGTAAATCTCTTCCGCTGTATGGGCCAGGACGGGTGCGAGCAGTCTTGCCAGTGCATCGAGGATGGAATACATTGCTGTTTGTGCGCTTCGCCGGGAAGCTGAATCCTGCGCATCGCAGTACAGTCTGTCTTTTAGCAGGTCCATATAGATACTGCTCATTTCGATGGAGCAGAAATTGTAGATAAGTGTATAGACTTTATGGAACAGGAAATTTTCGTAGGAATCTGTAACTTCGCCGACCAGTTTCGCTAATTGTTGTACTGCCCAGCGGTCGATTTCGAACATTTTCTCGTAAGCGACACTGTTTTTCGCGGGGTCGAAATCGGATGTATTGCCCAGCAGGTATCGCAGGGTATTTCTGATTTTTCTGTATGCGTCTTGTAGTCTGCCGATGAGTGTATCGCTGCATCGCATATCTTCCTGGTAGTTTACGCTTGCGACCCAAAGTCGCAGGATATCTGAGCCGTATTTGGTAATTTCTTCTTGTGCGTTGACGTAGTTGCCCAGAGATTTGGATTGTTTTTTTCCTTCCGCGTCTACTGTAAATCCGTGGGTTAGAACGGTTTTAAAGGGTGCTATGCCTTCGACTCCCAGTGCTGGCAGCAGGGACAGTTGGAACCAGCCGCGGTGTTGGTCTGAGCCTTCGAGGTACAGGTCGACTGGAATTAGCCAGCCTGCCTGTTTAGCGACGCTGTACCATGAGCATCCTGATTCGAACCAGACGTCGAATATATTTTCTTCTTTCTGTAGGTCGTCAAAAGTAAAACCCTGAGGCAAATTGAAGTTTTCACCGAGTATCTCTTTTGGCGAATCGACAAACCAGCTATCGGACCCTTTTTGTCTGATATGTCTTGAAACTGCCAATACGGATTCTTTTGTCAGGAGTGTTTTACCTTCGCAGTTATAGAAGACTGGTATTGGCATTCCCCAGCATCTTTGTCGAGAAATGCACCAATCGGGTCTGGATTCGAGCATACCGGTGATTCGTTTTTCGCCCCATGCCGGAATCCATTTAACCTTTGGAATTCTTTCAAGTGCAAATTGCCGAAGGCTCTTGCCGTTTGGCAAGGGTTTATCAACACTAATATGCCACTGCTCCGTCGCCCGGAAAATTACCGGCATTCTGCTTCTCCAGCAGTGTGGATAGCTGTGGGTGATTTGGCCTTCGGCGAAAAGTAACCCCTTGTCTTTGAGGTAATTGTTGACCTCTTTGTCGACTTTTAAGACATTCTTGCCACAAAGCCAAGCAGGAACAGTCTCGTCATAACAGCCATCATCCTTCACAGGCGAATAAACCGCTAACCTGTTCTGCTGACCAGCAACATAGTCCTCCAAACCATGGCCGGGAGCTATGTGAACCAAACCCGTACCATCCTCAGTTGTGACAAAATTTGCACTAATCACCAGCCAAGCATCACAATCCGTAGGATTCTTGTCCACAAAAGGATGACAATATCTTAACCCGACTAAATCACTACCTTTTATCGTCTTTTCACTAATTGTGTAATTTTCAAGCTTACCAGCAGCTACAACGGCCTCAAGACGAGCCTGAGCAACAATCGATGTAAACTTCTTACCATTCTGCGTAAAATTAACAGCTTTATAATCAAGCTCCGGATTAACAGCAACCGCCAAATTGGCGGCAAGAGTCCACGGAGTCGTCGTCCAAATCATAAAACAAACATTACCGCCATCGTCCCCTCCGGCAATGCCGAGAGATTTCAGTTTCACTGCGGAATCCTTCGCCACAGGAAAATTAACAAAGATGCTCGGCGAGGTTATATCCTCATATTCGAGTTCAGCGTCGGCCAACGCCGTCTGGCAGCCAATCGACCAATGAATCGGTTTCAACTGCTTATAAACCAGACCTTTACCCACAAGCTCGGCAAAGACTTCGCAAATGCCCGCCTCATACTGAGGCTTCAACGTCAGGTACGGATTTTCAAAATCGCCGAATATGCCGAGGGCCTGAAACTGCTTTGTCTGAAGTTTTACATATTTGCTCGCATACTGCTTGCAAAGTTTGCGGATTTCAAGTTTGCTGAGTGTTTTTGCCTTTTCGCCCAGCTCGGTGAAAACTTTGGCCTCGATAGGCAGGCCGTGACAGTCCCAGCCGGGGACATACGGAGCTTTGAAGCCGTTCATAGTTTTGTATTTGACGACTATATCTTTTAAGACTTTGTTAATCACGTGGCCCATGTGGATATCGCCGTTGGCATAAGGCGGGCCATCGTGAAGGATATACTGAGGCGAGTTCGCTCTTGAATCGAGGATTTTATTGTAAATGCCGAGCTTGTCCCAGTTTTTGCGCTGGGCCGGCTCACGCTGGGTGAGATTGGCCTTCATCGCAAAACTGGTTTGCGGAAGATTAAGCGTTTTACTGTAGTTTTTCTTGTCTTCGCTCATAAGGTTTCCAGTAAATTAAAAGAAAACATCATAATTTTACGTTTTAAGCCTGTCAAGTAAACTCTTGACTGGCAAATATATATAACAAAAAAGCCTTCCGGAATTTTTGACCCTGGAAGGCTTTTTTATATCCGTATATATTTAGCCTTTAGGGCGTCACACCTATGATAATAGTGATAATAATGGCGATGGTAGAGATCCTTCGACTCCCTACGGGTCGCTCAGGACTTGCGGATTGTTTTGAAACATTAGTCATATTAATTATCCTTATACCAGTTATTTCGGCAATAGTCAAGGAGTTCTTAACGTGGGATTTATAGCCACTAAGCCACCAAGTCACAAAGGGAATAAATCTTAAATCCGAATTACCAAAATTAAAATATTGCGATAATCATAATCCTAAAAAAGCTTGCTTTACTTCAAGTATGCAGTATACTGTATTGCAGTATACTGCATACAAGCATAGAGACTGTTGGATTTTTGAGGTTGGATTTTTGAGCCAGGGGTTTTAAGCCGTGATTTTTAAGATTGGGTTTTTAAGGCGGGATTTCTAATATACGGGTTCTAATATAATGGGTTAAGATTTAAGGAGTCAGATATGGATTTTAATAACTGGAGAACACAACTTCGCAAGGGATTGCTGGAAATGGCGGTAATAAACCTGCTGCAAAATGGAAAAATTCATGGTTATGAAATGGTACAGAAACTTAAGCAGTTAAAGGGGCTCAAAATTCGGGAAGGCAATATTTACGCAATTTTAGGAAGACTTCGAATTGACGGGGTCGTTAAAAGCAGCGAAGGTTCTACGGGAAATGGGCCGCCAAGAAATTTTTTTGAACTGACAAAAAAAGGAAGGATTGTTTTAGAGGAAATGAATAAAGAGTGGGAAGCCATAAAAAAAGGCCTTGATACCGTGATGAATAAAATAATCAAATAAACACAAGTTATTATTATTCCCATTATTATTCTTATTGTATACAGTATACTGTATTGCAGTATACTGCATACGAGCATAGACAGTTAAGATTTTTGATACTTGAGATTTTTTGCATTGGAGGTTTTGGAGATTGGGGAATTAGGTATTTTTTGTTATTGAAGCCAATTGAAAGCGGGGGTATAATTGGGAAGATTGGAGATTATAGATGGCAGATTGCAGATTACAGGAACCGCCCCCTCTAAAGTTTTTATTCAACCCACTCCAAAGTTTTTTCCAAGGTAAAAACTTTCTAACAAATCGTAGGTCTCCGCTACGCTTCGAGGTAAAAAACTTTCCAATAACTCGGGGGTCTTCGCTTCGCTTCGACGGCGGGAAAAACGGAAAAGCAGAGGAAGAGAAGCTAAAAACTAAAAGTGCAAAGTGAAAAACCACAAATTAAAAGAAGATAAAAACATGAAAACTTTCCCATTTCCAGCAGATTACTTATATTTTCAAGGTATGGTTAAGGGGTGGTTCAGATTTATTTATGAAAGATATACAAAGAAATTTCTTGATGATGTTCTGATGACAAGTAGTAAAAGGGTAGTATATATTAGGAAAGGTAGAATCTATTGGCGGGCCCGAATAGGTTCTGCAAAAAGTAAAGGATTAAAAGGTTCGACCAATAACAAAAGAGTTTTTCAACAAGATATTCCTTATTCCGCCAATGAAATGAAACCTTTGCCTGGTAAAGCAAAGGAGGGTAGAGCAAATCCGAAAGGAATACCTTACTTGTATCTGGCGACAAATAAACAAACTGCTATTCAGGAAGTCCGACCTTGGATTGGTTCGTTTGTTACCATAGCTAAATGCCAAATTGTTAAAAATTTGAAGATTATTGATTGTTCAAAGAATATTCGCGAATTAAACACTGCTGGTTCTAACAGGCTTTATCTTAATCAAGTTGATTGGGCAAATGGAAAATTAAGCAATAGCAAAATTGAAAAGTTTGTGTGGTCTCAAATAAACCGTGCATTTTCAGCACCGGTTGAACCATCAGATCACGAGGCAAATTATGTTCCAACTCAAATTTTAGCAGAACTTTTTAAAGCTGAAAATTATGATGGAATTATATATAATAGTATGTTTGCAAAAGGGAAGAACATAGTTTTATTTGATGTAGATTCTGTAGAAATAATAAATTGCAACCTTTATCAAATTACCAAGGTACCACCATTTGAGTTTTTCAAAGTTCAACCACCCTTGTCTGATGCTATTATTCAAAGAGTAATGAACTTATAAGTTTTATATCCCTGCTTCAAGCAGCGATTAATAAGATTGCTGCGGCGATAAAAGGTGTGAAAGGTGCGAAATGGATAGAAGAACAAAAAGACAGCATTTTTTGCCGCAATCATACTTAAAAAGATTTTCAAACAGAGAGCAAGTTTATGTGCATAATTTCCAATTGAGTAAATCTTACGTCAATAATATTAAAGATGCTGCATGTATTGATGATTTTTATACTGTTCAAACAATTGATAAGATGCTTGATGATTCTATTGAACATGAAGTTCTATCTAATTTTGAAGGAAAAGCTAATCCTATAATTGAAAAGATAGTTAATCAAAAATTTATCCCGGAAAATGAAGAAAAAAGGATATTATGTAGTTATCTTGCCCTTATGTACACTAGGGGATTGTGGTTTAGACAAATATCTCTGGAAATATGTGAACATCTTTTTATAGAACTATTTGAAAAATTAATGACAGATGAAAAACTCTACAATGAAACAATGGAAAAAATCGAAAAAGAATATGGCATAGAAAACGACATGACCTTTGAAAAGGCGAAAGAGATGCGTAATAATTTTCAGGTAAATGCTGATATTGCAAGAACTTGGTACGTTAAAGAAATGCTGTTATCCGCCATAATACTTGAAGATGTATTTTTTGGGTTGAATTTCAATCTTTTTTATATACCTGATTCTTCCTCAGCAAAGTATATTACATCCGATAGGCCTTTTGTGGTAATGACGAATAGTAAAGAGAGAAAAAAATGGATAGAAGATTCTGAAGCTGAAATATATTTTCCTTTAAGCTCTTCAAAATGTCTTATGTTAGATTTTAAGAAGTCTCCTGTAATTAGAGAAGCCCAAGGACATGAAGTCGCATTTTTTAATTTCCATGTGGCGAACGAAAGTGTATGTATAGCAATCTCACAAGACGAAAACTTTATTTGGAGGAACGATGACAAACAAATAAGACACTCATCAAATGAACTTGTCAAGCTGCTTTCAAAAGATAAAAAAACAAAACATAGAGCATCTGAATCAACAGGACAGGAAATGAGATCTGAACCAAAAACTGATATGAATCTATTAAAAGGTGAAGATGAGAAAGGGGAGAGAGATTCTTCGCTGCGCTCAGAATGACAAAACCCCGCCTCAAGCGGCGGGGGCTAAATGGCGAATAAAAACGATAAACCCCCACAACAACGAACCCTGTCATCAACTCCGCCTACAACGGATTTAAGATGACGGGGCTAACCATTTATGCTCCCTGCGCTGTCGCTTGGGCTCTGTTGCGTTGTGAATGATTGCCCCCTCCAAAGTTTTTATTCAAGGTAAAAAACTTTCTAAATAACTCGGGGGTTTGCCTTCGGCAAAGGGGCTAAATATTTAAATAATAACCCTGCCCCCGACCGCAGGGGTCGGGGCTAACCGAGAATTTGCGGATTTGAATTTGTTCAAATCGATTTCCAATAAAAATGTTCTGAACGGTTCATATTTGAAAGTCTCGAAGTTTAACGGTGCGTATTCTTCATCGCCGGACTGGATTACAAACTTATCGTGGGCGTAGGCGGCTAAAATCCGATGTTCAGGACAATCGGGAGCGTGGAACAATAACGTTTTGCCATCCTTATTGTAAAACCGAGCTCTGCAATAAGTTTTACCACCTCTTATGGAAAGACTAACGCCGGCAAAACCTGTATTGGATTCGTATTTTCTGTTCAAAGTATTTTGTCTTTGAGTGCAAACTCGCAGGTTTTCCCTGCGGTTGTCATACTTGTCGCCGTTGATGTGGTCAACAACCATACCGGCAGGGGGATTCATAATAAAACGCTGAAGCCGAACAAACCTTGACGGGTTCTTTCCGATGCGAAGAATCGGGTAACTTTTTCCGGAACTTGGCATACTAATTATGCCGCCAACATATTTTCGGCGGTACCGCCGAGCAGGACGGAGGTTGAAAATCTGATAATAAATATCAGGGTCAACCTTAACGGTTCGGCCGGTAATAGTAAAAGTTAAATAAGGCATAGCGGTTTGTGTAAGCATAATTAGTCCTCAGTTATCGGTTATCAGTTATCAGTTTAGTTTAGGATATAAAATTGCCGGAATACATGATTTAAAAATTTTAAGGGTTAAATGACTGAAATGTTTTTTGCCTATTTCCTGATTTTACAGGAAGTTACGGGAGATATTGACTTTTTGACTAACTATACAGGTATTATACCATATTTTTAACTAAAAAGCAAGGGAAAAAGCCCCGCAATTTCCTTTTCAGCGGAAAAGAAAATTAAATCGGAGAACTTCGGTGGGGCGGGGTTTGCGCTGCGCTCACAATGACGGACCCCGCCTCGAGCGGCGGGGGCTAAATGGCGGGTAAAACGATGGTGAATTTTGTTCCTTTGCCCGGCTCGGATTCGACATCGATAGTGCCGTTGTGGGAGTCGATAACTTCTTTGCAGAATAAAAGGCCGAGGCCTGCGCCGACTCTGCCGGCGGGGGACTGAGGGGTCTTGGTAGAAAAGAACGGTTCGAAGATTTTCTGCATATTCTTCGGTTCGATTCCACTGCCGGTGTCGCTTACCTCTATAACAACGGTGTCCTGCTGTTTGGCGGCTCTTACAGTGAGGGTGCCGCCAGAGGGCATCATCGCTTCGCGGGCGTTGAGGATGAGGTTCATCAGGACCTGCTGGATTTGTACCGGCACAGCGAGAATATCAAACTCTTCAGGGATTTCCATCCTGACCTTGACACAGTCTTTTCCGAAGTCCCTTCCGATACAGGAAAATACATCCTTAACAAGCTGTTTCAATCTGCAAATTTTCTTTTCAATCGCTTCGCCGTTAACAACGGCAAGGATGCTTTCGAGAATTTCAGAGGCTCGGGCGCTGTTATGCACGGTCTTTTCAAGGGCTTTTTTAACGAGCTGAGTGTCCTGCATATTGGCCAGGGCTACCTGGGCGTAATTGCCCAGAGGCATAAGAATATTGTTGATTTCGTGGGCGACAATCGCGCTGATAGTGCCTAAATTGGCAAGGGTCTGGAGTTTGGCCAGACGAGCCTGAAGCTCTTTGTTCTGCTGAAGTTGCAAATTAATCTCGTTGTTGAGAGAACGGCGTTTCTGTATTATCTGCGGCAAAGATGGCTCCTTTTAGCAAACGAAAAAAGTCTTTCAAAAAAACTATAATAGGATAAAATACAATATTATATCTATCGACATTTAAGGGGTTTTTCCTTAAAGATATGGATAATAAAGCTATTCTCGAAGAACTGCTGAACCTGCTTGAAGGCGGGGGTGTTAAAATACGTAAAGATTCGCTGGGCGGGGGCGGTTCGGGCCTTTGTAAAATAAAAGGCGATTTTATATTTTTCGAGGATACCGACTCGAGCACCTACGAAATATCGGTAAGCTGTGCCAGGGCTGTCGGCGAAGTATTGGATATCGAAAGAATATATCTGAAACCCGAGGTCAGGTGTTTTATTGAACAATTTATCGGAGAAAAGCAATTATGACCAAGGCTAAAAAATATCAGCAAAACACTGAACAAGCGAATGTACTGGTTGTTGACGATAACGAGCAGAATCTCGAGCTTCTGCAGGCGTATCTCGAAGACGTTCACTGCCGAACAATACCGGCACGAGACGGGATAGAGGCACTGGAGATAATCAAAAAATCCAAGCCGGATTTGGTGCTGCTCGACGTTATGATGCCAAAAATGAGTGGTTTCGAGGTCTGCAGAAGGATAAAAAACAATCCGCAAACGGCAGATTTGCCGGTGATTATGGTTACGGCCCTTAGCGAACTGGGGGATATCGAAAGGGCGATAGAATCGGGAACTGACGACTTCCTCAGCAAGCCCGTCAATAAACTGGAACTTATAACCCGCGTAAAAACAATGCTGAAGCTTAAACACCTGACCGACCAGCTCGAACGAACGCTGGCATATCTGAGCGAAATAGAAAAACAGGCAAAATAACCTCAAATTTCAAAACAGGTAGGCAAAGGCAGAAGATTTGTGATAAAAAGAGGCTGCTGGTCTTGTTTATTTCAATTTCAGGTAAGAAAGTCGCTAAACCCGTCATAGAGCGGACGAAAAAACGGCGATTTTAAGCGAAAAACCGGAAATTTGGGGGTAAAACGATTAAGACAGGCCAAAGGGGGGTCGATACCTTTATTGATGAAACTGCACGATTTTACAGCAAAGAAAGGTCTATCAAAATATGTCAAAACTACTTGAAATTCTCGGCAGGGCGGTCGCAGTAAACACTCCAGGGCTGCTCTGGCAGTGGATAGACACAGTTATAAAATCAAATCCTGATTACGATAACATCAATGAGATTTTAGACATGGTTTCAGTCGGCAGCTACGATATCGCAGAAGAAAGAACGGCGCAGTATCTGCTCGAAAAGCCCGGATGCGCTATCGGCAGAATGGCGGCAGGGGCGCTTTGCCTTGAGAAATCAGACCTTAAAGGGGCGTTAGAAAACCTCCAGTCGATTTATCTCAAACAGCCAAATAACACTATCGCGCTGTACGCGATGGGACATTGCTATGAAAGGCTTTATCAGGAGGCGGAAGCGGTAGAATTTTATCAGGACTGCCTGAAATTCAAAAACTACCTCGAACTTCCGAGATTGAGGCTTGCAGCCATATATTTCAAAAACGGCCAGCTCGAAAAGGCGGTACAGGAGTATCGGAGGCAGATAAGCGAATATCCTGATGATATAGAAACGCTTGTGCTGCTGGGGCATTTGTATATGGAGACCGGCGATTACGAATCCGCAACGGAAGCGTTCAATAACGCGATTTTGATACATCCCGATAATTTCAGCAATTTTGCGGCGGAAGAAGAAAAAATCCAGGAGATGATGGAGCAGCAAGGTCCCTACCAGGCAATAGATTATTTGAATGAACTTCTGGAACAACAGCCCGAAGCGGCAGATTTGCACGTTCAGATAGCTGAAGTTTTTTCAGAAACCGAAGATTTCGCACAGGCCATCGTTCACTATGAAAAAGCCATCAGGCTCGAACCGAATTCTCTTGCGGCCTATGTAAAACTCGGTTCTCTATATGTAATGTATTCAAATATGTCGCTGGCAGCGGAACTTTTCAATAAGGCAGGCGCGATAAACGATGAGATAGTCGACGCATACGTCGGACTGGCCGGAGCACAGAAAAAACTGGGAAACGATGATGCGGCATATACGACATTAAGTCTGGCCGCGGCCATTGTACAGAATAGCTGTATTTTATTCGCCGAAGCGGCAAGGTTAAGGCTCAGCGCCGTAAATGGAGCTGAAATCGACCGGCAAACGGCAGACAAAATAGTTTTCGATACTTTTAACGCGGGATACTCGGGAAATCCTGAGAATCTTTCGGTCGGATATGCCCTTGGCACAATTCTAATGAAACGTCAGCAATATAAACAGGCTGCCGAAAGGTTCGCGGAAGTTATCCAGAGAAACGAAACAAATTACAGGGCGCTGACCCGCGTAATTCTCTGCTGCAGCGAACTGGGTGAACGAACAGATGCATTGAGGTATTTGAACTCACAAAATAAGCCTACCAGTCAGCTAATCGACCTGCATTATAAAACAGCACTTTTATACTGCGACAGGGCAGCATTTCTAAATGCCCTTGAGACAACTCGAAAAGGGTATCTAAAAGAGCTCGACCCTGTTACAGCCTTTACGACATTAAATGAAACCCTCCAGAATATGGGGCTTGTTGACCGTGCCTATGCCTGCTGGAATCTGCTTGGCGATATGGTCAATGCGGCCTCTCATTGGTCTGTTTAAGTAAATAGCCTTTATACGCGGCCTGGAGCCATTTTGTGAAAAACGCGAATGAAACATAACATATATTATGGGACGTTCGATATTTCTCAGGAAACGGCTTACAAGGATTAGCTTCTAATAATCAGCTTCTACGGATTGGCTTCTATGCGGCCTCTACCGATTAAAGATTATTACTCGTTTGAATCAGACGTTCTGTTTTTGAACTGCTGCTTCGGAGCCGATGTTGCCTGGTTTGAATCAGCCGGATTAACCTTCGGCTCGGTTGCTTTTGGAGGGGTTTGGACACCGGGGCGGCTGATAACCTCTATGGCCTTTAAAACACTCTTATCGCCGTATTGTAATGAACAGCTTGAAACAAATTCGCAGGCATTGACGATATGTTTGCCTGATGCTCTTTCCATACCGGCCGGTATAGGTGTATACTTTGAAACCAAAGGATTCTCTTTCAAAGGCGATACCGCAATGGCAAAAAGAATAAAATTAGCGATTAAAAAACCGCCGGCAAGGCCCAGAATCAGTCCGCCTGTGTTATCGACCCATTTAGGAAACGACACAGAATATGTGCCCGTCTGGTATTTAGTGCACAGCAACTGAGCGATAAGGAAATAAAGAAATGCCGTTGCTACCATAACCGTAACATTGTCATAAGTACCGAGCGATTCCAGCCGCTCCCCTGCTGTTTCAAGGATAGTCGGCGTAAGCATAACACCAAGATAAACTGCCATAATGACATTAAAGGCAAACGCCCAGACCGGATAAAGCCTTTTGCCATATCCCCAAAGCCCGAACAAAACGGCAACAATTAACACAATAATTATAGACAGCATATCTTTAACCCTGTGAGGTAATTTTCTTTACTTCATCGAGAGAAGTAATGCCGGCAAAGGCAAGATTCATAGCCTGTTTCTGCAAGTTAGACTTCATTTGGTCATCATTCTTTGCACTGCCTGCGATAGTTATTTTGCCCTCGGAAATCCTGTTTTTCACTTCGTTGTCAATAACCATAATATCAAAAACCGCGATTCTGCCTTTATACCCTGTATCGCTGCATTTGCCGCATCCCAAGGGGGCATATATTCCGGAGGGGTCGATATTTTTCTGCTGGAAAGCATTTATTTGCGCCTCGCTCAACCTGGCGATTGTTTTGCAGTTATTACAAAGCTTTCTGATAAGTCTTTGTGAAATTACAAGATTAAGACCCGATGCCATCAATAAAGGACTGATGCCAAGGTCCAGAAGACGGACCAGCGAGGCGCTATTGCTGCTGCTATGCAGTGTCGCTATAACCATATGGCCTGTCTGAGACGCCTTTAAAGAAATAGCTGCCGTCTCCTCATCACGAATTTCTCCTACGCAAATGACATCCGGGTCCTGTCTTAATATGCTGCGAAGCGATTTCGCAAAGGTGATATCCGCCTTTGGATTTACTTCGATTTGGCTTGCGCCGGTCAGGACATATTCGACCGGGTCCTCAATCGTAATCACATTTTTTGTATAAAAATCTATTTCCCGCAACATTGCATACAGGGTAGTGCTTTTGCCGCTTCCTGTCGGGCCGCAGATAAGTATCATCCCTGACTCCCTGTTTAAAATATTCCTGACAATTTTGCAGGTATTTTCATCCATCCCGACTTCAGGCAGTGTTTGAGGGGCGAGCTTCTGGTTTAGTATTCTTATAGAGAGTTTTTCGCCGTGCATTATACCGGCACTTGCGACGCGGAAAGATACCGTACCGTCAGGCACTTTTGCGACAAAAGCGCCATCCTGAGGTCTGCGTTTTTCCGCTATATCCATCCCGGAAATAGCCTTTATGCTGTTGACTAAAGCCCCACAAATATTGGAGTCGATTTTTTTATACGGGCTTAATATGCCGTCAACTCTAAATCTGATGTCATATTGAAAATCTTCGGTAGGATTAATAAGTATATCGCTGGCCAGCAGTTCAACGGCATCGCCTATCAGGCGTTCTGCGACAGCTATGGTTTTTTTTGCGTTACTATCTTTTGATTGGCCGCCGTAAATTTCGTTAATGCTTTTACCGGAAGGGTCGAGAAGAATGATTGAAGAACTGCCCCGTGCCCCACCAATTGCTGTACGCTGAATCGTTTTTATGGCATGACCAAAAGTTGTGGCTGCCGCTTCTGCTATCGAAGCCCCTGTCGCTTCAACCTTCTTAAAAACGGTATAAGCAAAAGCCAAAAACAGTACAACAGGCGCCGCAACAAGCATTAATAAATTTGTCCATGCCTTCCAGCGAGTGCCTATCAGAGTACTAAACTCAAAACGCTGTACTATAAACATACACAGATAAAACCAGAAGATAAGAAATACTATCTTGAATGGGTTAAACAACAGTCCTGTTACCGCAAGCAATTTCAAGCCTTATGGCTCCTCACCAATTTTATTTAATTTTCCCTAATGTTAATAAACAAGATAAGATAGTGCAACAAAAAAGGTAAATGATTGCAGTACAAAAGGCTTTTTTATTGACAGTTAAGTCATATAATTTATAATCGGTTATCTATATAATTGTTCTTTAAAGGTCTTGATTGTCTATTTGTTTTAGCACCTTATTGCAGGTGCAGCATAGCTTTGGAGATTAACAGATGAGCAGAAATGTTTTGGTGTTTTTTGTGCTGTGTATTTTACTAAATCCACTTATTGTTAAAGCCTCAACAGATACACTTGAGGACAACTGGAATGATTTCCTCCATTATACGGTAATAGGCCGCTTCGACCTTGCCGCCGGTTTCGCACAGAAGATTATCGACAGCAATTCTGACCCGCTGGCCCTGCTGAAATTAAGCGAAGACAATCCTCGCGGCTATGCGATAGTTGTAAGGATTCACGCCGACAATCCGGAACTTGCCCCCCTTGCGGCAAAGATTCTCGATATTATAGAAAAAGGCAGGTTTATGCGCCGCACCGACACGGAGATAATAGCCGAGGAAATTAAAAGATTAAGCAGTACGGTTCGCGGGAAATATACCGCCATAGAAAGACTCCGCAACGCAGGCGAATACGCGATACCATTTATGCTCGAGGCTTTGGCAGACGAACAACGGAAAGATGAATTTCCAGCCATTACCACCACCCTGCCTGAAATTGGAAAAGCCGCAGTAAGACCCCTTACGGCATCACTGGTAATGGACAACGTTGTTGTAAAGGGTGAAGTTATAAAGGCCCTTGGCAAAATCGGCTATCCGGAAGCACTCGGATATCTCAAATATATCGCTGAGAACGATAGCTCCGACCAGCTTCGCAGTCTCGCAACAGAATCCATAAACCAGATTGATTCGGCAAGTGCGGACAAAAGTGCGGCGGAACTGTTTTTTGCAACAGCAAACAACTACTATTACAAGGCTGAGTCTCTTGCGCCGTCCACCGATGGAAATACCGCAAATATATGGTTCTGGGACAAACAAACGGCCAGACTAACACGTCAGGAAGTCGACAAGATATATTTTCATGAGCTTATGACAACGCGATGCTGCGAATGGGCGTTGCGGGCCGATAAGGATTTCGGCCAGGCCATTTCGTTGTGGCTGGCCGCCTTTTTCAGAGTTGACGGTAAGGACATCAAATATCCTGAATACTTCGGCACAGGCCACGCTAACGCTATGACTTATGCAACGACCGCAGGACCTGAATACCTTCACGAAGCTCTTGAACGAGCGATAAAGGATAATGATAAAATCGTGGCTCTCGGTGCAGTCGAGGCCCTGGCCAGAAATGCGGGCGAAAAATCGCTTATGTACAGGCTGAAAACTTCACAACCGCTCGTCGAAGCATTATCATTCAACGACAGGATAGTCAAATACAGCGCTGCGATAGCAATGGCAATAGCAGAACCAACCGAAAAGTTTGCCGAGAGCGAACTTGTCGTAAATAACCTTGCCGATGCACTTACGGCACAGGCCGATGCAAACTGGCCTGCAGAAAAAGCCGATAATTACGCATTCCGTTCGGCACAGGCAATGCTGAAACTGGCTGAAACACGAAATAAGGTTATCGACCTGACCGGTGCGCTGGATGCTCTTGTAAAGGCAACAGGCGACCAGCGGGATGAAATGAAAATTTTTAGCTGTCAGATATTAGCATATATGTCAAGCCCTGAGGCTCAAAGGGCTATCGCCGAGGCTGCTTTAAAACAGGATAATTCGATAGATATCAGAATTTCAAGCTTTGAAGCCCTGGCGACATCCGCCAAAATCAATGCTAATCAACTGCTCGATAATCAGATAGACCAGATTTATAAAATCGTGGAATCACTGGAAACAAACGAGACCCTGCGGTCATCTGCCGCTACGGCCTTTGGAGCGTTGAATCTGCCGAGCAGAAAAGTTAAAGACCTGATTCTGAATCAGGCAAAAATATAACTAACGCATCCATTTGATTTTTGCACTGTCAATATCACTTAACTTATTGACAGTCAAGTCGTTATCTCTTATTGAGAGCTTTTTTAAAATGGATGCGGTACAGCCTGTTTTTGATTGAAAATCACCGCTTTTGCCTGTACTATACTGCGTATAGTGAGGTGCCTGTTATGGCTAAAATTACCGAAAAAGACGGTAAAACTGACGGAAAAAAACGTAAAGCCGCGGTAGCGGATTTTGTCAGGGGTCTTTCGGCAGAACACAAAATGCTGATAGTTCTCAAGAGTCAGCTTTATGGCGGCAAATGGGAACCGATGTATCAGGATTTGAAGAACCGGCTGGAAGGCAAGCCGTATATTTTTAAACTGGCAAACCGTATTAACGACGACGTAGAAAGAATCGAGCAAATGAGAGCGTTTGAAAAGCAATATGACGTAGACCTCGGCGATTATGTCGATTCCGCAGAATAATGTTTCCGGTATTATCTTTTGTAAATTTTCAAGGAGTAAGACATTGAGAAGATTTTGTTTAAGCTGGTTAATCGTCCTTGTTTGTCTGACCGCCCTGCCATTAGTTTCCAATGCAGCGATATATGAAAAACTGCTCAATCAGGCAGGCCTTAAAACCGCCTGGCAGAACGCAATCTCGTTAAATCTGAACGAGAAAGTTCAGAAAATAACCGTTCTCGGCGATTATCTGTATATTTTAACCGACAATAATTACCTGTTCTGCCTGGACAGGCATACCGGCAATCTGCGTTTTGGTATTCCTGCCGCGGCGGCAAAGCTGCCTGTTTTTGAACCTGCTGATTATAATAACGTTGCTTATATCGTCGCCGCAAATAACCTGATTGCCGTCGACTTGCAGCAAGGAGCGGAACTCTACAGAAAAAAGATACCGTTTTCAGTGTCCGCACCAGCAGCGGTCAACTCATCGTATTTCTATTTTCCCGGTATGGATAATGTACTGCATGCGTCAGACCTTTCGAGTTTGCGTGAGATATTCAGAGTGGGCGCCAATGACGCATCAGGCGTTACAAGCGTTATCGCGACCAATGATTCCGTGTTTTTCGCCACCAAAGGCGGCAGTGCAGTATGTATGGCCGCTACTGAACCGAAACGGATTTGGCAGTTCGAGGCGGTGGACGCAATCGCGGCCCCTTTGGCTAAAGTTTCAAATTGGATATATGTAAGCAGCAAAGATACAAATCTTTATAAACTTGATGCCGGAAACGGCAAAATGGCGTGGAAATTTCATACTGGTTCTATCCTTACAGAATCCGCAAGGGCTACCGACACAGCTGTTTATCAATACGCCATAAACAAGGGACTTTACGCAATCGACGCTAACAGCGGCAAACAATTGTGGCTTTTGCCGGACGGCGTCGATTTACTTTCGCAAAATGGGGACAGGGCTTACATCTTCGATAAAAATAATATATGCGCCGTCAGGAGCAACAAAGATGCTAAAAATATTTTTACAATCAATTTTGCTTCGGTGACCAATTACGCAGTCAATACCTATGACGCGGATATATATATTATGGAAAACAAAAATATTTCATGCATTAAACCTGTCAAAAAGTAGAACCTGCGATCTTAAGGAGAAGAACGAATCAAATGGATGTGAAAATCAAGACAGCATTAATCAGCGTATCAGATAAAACAGGCATTGTCAACTTTGCCAGAAGCCTTTCGGCAATGGGCGTTAAAATTATCAGCACCGGCGGAACAGCAAAGGCACTTTCACAGGCCGGCGTTAATGTTGTCAGCATAGATTCCGTAACGGGCTTTCCTGAAATGATGGACGGACGAGTGAAGACACTCCATCCGAAAATTCACGGCGGACTGCTCGGCATTCGCGATAACAGCGAACATCAGGCGGCAATGAAAAAACACGGCATCGAGCCGATTGATATGGTTTGTATCAATCTCTATCCATTCGAACAGACAATAGCCAAACCAAACTGCAAAATCGAAGACGCAATTGAAAATATAGACATAGGCGGGCCGAGTATGGTTCGTTCGGCAGCGAAAAACCATAAATATGTTACAGTGGTAACAAACCCGACACAATACGAAAAAGTAATTGCCGATATGAAAACCAATAACGGCGCTGTAAGTGAAAAGATAAGAAACGACTTTGCCAGAATCGCGTTCGGTCTGACCGCAAGTTATGACGCAATGATATCAAAATATCTTAATCAACAGGCCGGTGTGAGATTCCCGGAAAGAGTAAGCATTTCTCTATCCAAGTCGATGGAACTCCGCTACGGTGAAAATCCGCACCAGAACGGAGCGTTCTATAAATTGCCGGCGAATAACGAGGTGAACGCCTCTTCAGCGAAAATTATGGAAGACGAAACGCAGATAAGTTTCAATAACCTGCTCGATGTGAATGCGGCTTTTGAGCTTGTTAAGGAATTTTCAGAACCTGCTGCCGTCGTGGTCAAGCATTTAAACCCCTGCGGCTGTGCAATCGATAACGATATTCATAAAGCATATCAAAAGGCATACGAAACAGATGTGGTAAGCGCGTTTGGCGGAATTGTCGCTCTAAATAGAAAGGTCGATAAAGCCCTTGCGACGACGATAATGGAATCTTACTCGCTGTTCGGCAAAGCCAAAGGCGCAGCCGGATTCTTTGCGGAAGTTATAATCGCACCGGGCTTCGACAATGACGCTATCGAGACCATACGAACATTAAAACCATGGGGCAAAAGAGTCAGGCTGATGTCGACACCCCCTATCGACAGGACAAAAATTGATTGCGGCGAATTTGATGTCCGCTGCATAGTCGGCGGACTACTTTTGCAGGACAGAGACCTTATCGGCTGGGAACCGGAGCTTCTTACTTATCCGACAAAGCTAAAACCAAACAAAGAGCAGCTTGAAGATTTGCGAATCGCATGGATTTGCGCAAAACACGTAAAGAGCAATACAATCACGCTGGTAAAAGACAGAAAACTTATCGGCGTCGGCGCAGGACAGATGAACCGCATCGATTCAGGACAATTGGCCTTCAAGCACGCAGGCGAGACAACAAAAGGCTCCGCGATGGGTTCGGATGCGTTTTTCCCGTTTCCGGATAACGTCGATAACGCCGCAAAGGTCGGCGTCGCGTGTATAATTCAGCCGGGCGGCTCGAAGAAAGATGACGATGTTATCGCCGCGGCGGATAAATACGGCATCGCGATGGTCTTTACAGGAAAAAGACACTTCAAACACTGATAATTCTTAAAATAACCCGAACCGGCTATCTCATATCACAACATCAAACTTTCATAAATTATTAGAGGTGAAAATGTTCGAAAGACGAATTACCTTATTCAGTATGTTCGGATTTAAAGTTAATCTGGACATTACATGGTTTATCCTGGCAGTTCTTATTGTATGGTCCCTGTCGGAAGGCGTATTTCCCCAAAGCTATCCCGGATTAAGTCGCGGGATATATCTGTGGATGGGAATCATCGGGGCCATAGGCCTGTTTGCCTCTATTATTTTTCATGAGTTTTGCCACTCAATTGTCGCCAGGCATTACGGTTTGCAGATGAAAGGTATTACGCTTTTCATATTCGGCGGTGTTGCCGAAATGGAGGAGGAGCCATCAAGTGCTAAAGTCGAGTTTTTAATGGCAATCGTCGGTCCGCTATCGAGTTTCCTGCTGTCCGGCATTTTTTATTTTCTTGGAACATCCGCCCGCAGCGCCGGCTGGCCGATTCTAATAACCGGCGTGTTAATTTATCTTGCATGGCTGAATTTTATTCTGGCAGCCTTCAATCTTATACCCGCATTTCCTCTCGACGGCGGGCGTGTTCTTCGTTCAATTTTATGGGGAGCAAAACACAATCTCAAATGGGCTACACATATAGCTTCAGTTATGGGGTCAAGCTTCGGATATATCCTGATGGCGTTTGGCGTAATAAGTTTTATCAGCGGTAACGTCATCGGCGGAATATGGTCTTTCCTTATCGGTTCGTTTGTCCGAGGGGCTTCACAAATGTCTTACAGGCAGATGATAATCAAAAAGGCACTGACGGGCGAGAATATTGGGCGGTTTATGAAGTCCGAGCCTGTAACTGTTCCGCCATCGCTTGGAATATCAGAACTTGTTCAGGATTATTTTTACAAATATCATTATAAGATGTTTCCTGTTCTGGAAAACGGCCGCCTAAAAGGATGTATAACTACGAAAGAAGTGAAGTCAATCGCGCCCCACCAGTGGAATAATCATACCGTCGGCGATTTGGCACAGCCCTGTTCGAACGAAAACACCATTTCACTAAAGGAAGATGCTGTCAGAGCGCTTTCAATTATGAACAAGACATCAAACAGCAGACTGATGGTCCTGGACGGCGACAAACTTGTCGGTATCGTTACACTCAAAGACCTGCTGCAGTTTTTGGCTCTCAAAATCGACCTTGAAGAAAATTCGGCTATTAAGCAGCCGTTTTAGGTTCCAAAGGCTGGGGATTCATTATAACACGTGTACTGACAAAGACTTACCTTTAGATATATTGTTTGACAAAACAGCACAGATAGGATACTTTAATGCGTTCATATAAGTGTTGAGTTTGGTTTGTAATACTTAAAAAATTGTTTTTACGAAAAACGGAGGCTTGTTATGAGTAAGTTAGTTGTACCCCAAAAGGGTGCGTTGGATTTCTTATCCCTCGGCGCATTGGTGTGCCGTTTGGACCCTGGAATTATTCCTTTCCATAAAGCGACAACTTTCCAGGCTCATGTCAGCGGAGGCGAATTTAACGTCGCCGCCGATTTGTCGGACTGTTTCGAGCTAAACACCGGCATCGCTACAGCGATGGTAAAATATCGTCTTGGCCGATTGATTCAGGAACGCGTCAGGGCAATGGGCGTAAAACCGTTTTACAAATGGTTCGAACGTGACGGCGTTCAGGGCCCGAATATGGCTCTGGTTTACAGCGACAGAGCTTACGGCGTTCGTACTCCTGAAGTCGATTACAACCGTGCTATCGAAGCATCTGCTCAGCTCAAACCGGGCGATTTGAACTGGGATGAAATTTTCAGCGGCGGCGTTAAATGGTTCCACAGCGGCGGAATCTTCGCCGCACTTTCAGATTCAACTTCAGAATTAATCATTGACGCTATGAAATACGCCAAGTCCAAAGGCGCGATTACCAGTTTCGATATTAACTTCCGTGCAAAGCTCTGGAAGTTTCGCGGCGGGCAGGAAAAAGCCGTCAAAATTATGCGCCGAATCGTTGAGAATGTCGATGTTCTGGTTGGTAATGAAGCGGATATGCAGGACGGTCTCGGCGTGAAAGGTCCGGATGTTGTTAAGCAATCCAAACTCGACCCTTCTGTTTTTGTCTCGGTGATCGGCGAAGTTATAAAGCTGTTCCCGAATGTAAAGGCAGTCGCGACCACACTTCGCGAAGAACATAACACTAATCACCATACATGGAGTTCCGTGGCATGGATTGACGGTAAAGTTTATCAGGCCCCGACCTGTGAACTTAATGTATATGACAGAGTCGGCGGCGGTGACGGTTTCGCGGCAGGATTCTTCTATGGCCTGCTTACCGGCAGGACTTGTGAAGAATCGGTTAAACTGGGCTGGGCACACGGCGCTTTGCTTACAACTACCCCGGGAGATACGACAATGGTAACTCTCGAACAGGTAGAGAATTTTATTAAAGGCTCACGCGGCCGAATCCAGCGATAAAAGTTTATTGAAAATAAAAGCCCGCATTCGTTATTCGGATACGGGCTTTTTAATTATTATTTACAGATTTATTGATAATACTTAATATATAGAAGAACTAGTAAATTATAGACCTATTATGAGGATAAAAAATGATTGAGGATGTTATTTATTTACGTCAGGAGCAATTAATTAATGATTTAAATGATTCAGAAATTGTCATTATGGGAAGATATTTTCCGCTGTTCCATAAAATATATATTGACCAGCCATTTCCGGATTCATCTTTTGGACGTAAATACAGTGTAGAGGAGATTATAAAAGCCATTCCAATAAATAAAAGAGGGTATTTTTGGCATGAATTCGTTCACCACATGCAGTTTATAACTACCACCCAAGGTATACATTCTTTGTTAGCTATATGTGACAAATTTATGAATATCGAGCTTGTATTTAATACAATCATGCATGAAAACTTGGATTTTCAAATTCCATTAGCAAAAACTATTTCTAAAATATCTTCTAAAAGTGAGGTGTTGCTACATATCGAAAAAGCAATAATACATAGAACCAAATTACTGAGTTATCTTTTGGGACAAAAGGAACGTTTTAGACAAGTATTAAGGCCAGAAGAAAATAATTGGGATAAAGACAGAGTTTTTGATGCGATAATATTAAATGAAGCTGACAATGAGTTATACATTTATGGTAATTTAGAAGACGGATCTTTAGGTAAAATTATTTTAGATTCATTGTCCCTTCGTGAAGGAATGGCTATGTTCGCTGAGCATGCGTTAATCTTAAATGGTGTTTTGCATGAAGATCCGGAAGGACAAAAAAGACATAGGAAATATATGGCTGAAGCAATGCATAATGATAGATTATTAACGTACTATGCACTATACCTTTGGTGGGCAAGGTCAGTTCCAAAACAACACCAAAGCTTTTCAACATTTCTTGCACTTTGCGAAATTGCTAGCATGTATGATTCAGTTGTTGATAATTGGCCATTTGAACAAAAGAAAGAAAGAAATATTGCCCCATCTTTACCTCCTTGCGGATATTTCATTCATCTTAGTCAAAAATTAAATGAATTTGGTGAACAAATTGCACCAATCAATGAATTGAAGTCTAGTATATTCGTTGAAGAACTTTTGAGAAAAATGGGGTGGCCTGATTTATATACTCAAAGTTCACATTGCCGTTTATACATTGAAGATTTTTGGAAAAGAAACAAAGGTTTAGGTTTTAAAGCTGAAAAGATTATTCCTTTTGAAAAGATTATGAATTTATTGGAATATCGTTCATCTACATTAGGTAACAATCTTTTGCTTTTCGAGCTTATGCTTCCATCTCCGGAGGGTGAAAATCGCAGGCAAATTGCTTTTGATAAACTCGAATTACCTCCACTTCAATTTTCAAACGCTTTTTTTCATAATATTTCTGAAGAAAAATATGCCCAAATGTATGCCTATGCAGACATTGCAATGAAGTTATTTATAACCCCTTCTTTCCATTGCTACTACTGGGAAGAAAACCAGCAGGAAACATGCAAAATTTATAGAGAAAAAAAATGTGAAGGTAACCCATTCCCGGGTAACAATGAAACACAATATCAAATATGTTCATCGGGAAACGCATTGTTGCATTATATCGGCAAGCCAATGCTTCAACGCAAATGGCTCACACCTGTATGTCAGGAGTGGAAAACTGCTTTAAATAGTTAAAAATATTTATCCTAAAAAATTTAGTTTGTAAATTAATGTTTTGAAATGCTGTTTATCGGTAAATACCATCGCGATGCTTTCTATCTTCTGTAACGGTTTTGATACAGAGTTTTGCCATACCTGCTTATCCAGCAGAACCGGATGTGTGCTTTTTTGATTTTGAAAACTAGGCAAAATTAAACCGCTTCTATTGTTGAAGGCGGTTTTGTAGCAATATTATATGTAACGCTGACTACGCCCGGGACGCTGCGGGTAATCTCATCGGAAAGTTTCCGCAGGGTTTTAAACGAAAGATTTGTCGGTGTTGCGACCCTCGCATCGACGCTGTCCCAGCAGCGTATTTCAATTTGCTGACCGAAATCACGTTTGCCGTTCCGCATACCTGTTACACGGTCTTTATGGAGGATTGCCATATATTGAAACGCCTTTGTGCCTTTAAGCATTTTCTCAACAATAGCGGTCGCTTTGCGGACAGTTTCGATTCGCTGAGGCGTTACTTCGCCGATAACACGCGCCGACAAGGCCGGACCAGGGAACGGAATCCGCTCAAAAAGCTCGGCCGGCAGTCCAAGTGCCTTGCCTACTTTTCTCACACCATCCTTGCGAAGCTGAATCAGAGGTTCAAGAATACGGTAGCCAAAGGTCTTTTGCGGGTCAATGCCAAGCTGTTCGAAAACGTTGTGCTGGCGTTTAATACCCGCGATGGTTTCATCGACATCGGTAAGAATTGTGCCCTGAAGAAGAAATTTCGCTTTGCTTTTTTTGACAATGCGTCCGAATACTTTTTTGTAGAAGGTCTGGGTAATAGCTTCGCGTTTTTCTTCGGGGTCTGTTATTCCCTTAAGGGCTGCAAAAAATTCCTTTCGGGCATCGACTATTTCGACTTTCACGCCTAATTTTTTGAAAAGACTCGCAACCCGCTGAGGTTCACCCTCTCTCATAAGACCATTCTGAATAAAAACGGTTTTAAGCTTTTTGCCCAAGGCCTTGTGACCGAGCATTGTAACAACGGATGAATCTACGCCGCCTGATAAAGCGTTAATCGTCGTTCCATTGCCGACAGCGTTTTGTATCTCTTTGACCTTTTGGCTGATGAAACTCGCAGTATTAAGCTTCTTTACCGTAATCTCCTTAATCATATGACCTCCTTATCATCTAAAAATAGTTTTAGTCTTATGCGATATAAGTCGAAGCACTCGTGCTGCCGCCGCGGCCTGTCCAGTTTGTATGGAAAAACTGGCCGCGAGGTTTATCGACTCTTTCGTATGTATGAGCGCCGAAGTAATCTCTCTGGGCCTGCAGCAGATTTGCCGGCAGTCTGGCGGCACGATAACCGTCATAATACGCCAGAGCTGAACTAATCGCAGGCATCGGGATACCCATATCGACCGAAGCTCTGACAACCCGTCTCCACGAACTCTGTGCTTTTTTGATAGCGCTTTTGAAGAATTTGTCAAGCAGCAGGTTTACAAGCTCCGGGTCTTTCCTGAATGCATCCTTTATTTTGCCCAGGAATGCCGAGCGGATAATACAGCCGCCTCGCCACATAAGAGCGATTCCGCCGTAATTAAGGTTCCAGCCGGATTCTTTCGCAACTGCTCTCATAAGCTGATAGCCCTGGGCATAGCTTACGATTTTCGATGCGTAAAGTGCCTTGCTCAAATCGTCCACCATCTTTGCTTTATCGCCTTTGAACGGTTTCGATGGGCCGGCAAGTATCTTCGAAGCTTCGACTCGTTCTTCCTTCAGCGACGACAGGCACCTTGCAAATACGGCTTCTCCGATGAGGGTCAATGGCTGGCCTGCATCGAGAGCGGCAATAGCGGTCCATTTTCCAGTACCCTTCTGCCCTGCCGTATCAAGAATTAAATCAACAACCTCGTTGCCCTGCTCATCTTTATAGCCGAGAATATCGCGGGTAATCTCGATAAGGTAAGAATCAAGGTCGCCTTTGTTCCATTCCGCCAAAACATTATGCATCTCGGCGTTTGTCATTCCAAGTCCCTGCTTCATCATTTGATAAGTTTCGCAAATCATCTGCATATCGCCGTATTCGATGCCGTTGTGCACCATTTTGACGAAATGACCTGCCCCGTTTTCGCCGACCCAGTCACAGCAGGGTTCGCCCTCTGTGGTATGAGCGGAAATTTTCTGGAATATCGGCTTTACAGAAATCCATGCCGCCGGTGAACCGCCCGGCATAATGGATGGGCCTGTCAAAGCGCCCTCTTCGCCGCCGGAAACGCCTGTGCCAATGTAAAGTTTGCCCTTGCTTTCGACATATTTCGTTCTGCGGGTCGTGTCTGGGAAATGGCTGTTTCCGCCGTCAATAATAATGTCGCCATTTTGAAGATGCGGCAAAACCAACTCGATAAAATCGTCAACAGCCTGTCCTGCCTTGACCATCAGCATTACCTTGCGGGGCGTTTTAAGGTTGGCACAAAGCTCCTGGATTGAATGACAGCCGATTATATTTTTGCCCTTCGCCCTGCCATTTATAAAATTATCGACCTTCGAAACGGTACGATTAAAACAGGCAACGGTAAAACCTTTGCTTTCCATATTGAGGATGAGATTTTCACCCATTACAGCAAGACCAATAAGACCAATATCAGCTTTCGACATTTTCTTTTACTCCTTATTTATTGATTAAATCTATTCTTATACGCCCAAAGGCCCAAACCCGGATTGGAGATAAAGAAAATCTTCTCTCCATCGGGCATTACATTAAAACCGTTTTCAAGTGTATCGGGATTATATTTTTTCAGCATATCAGTCAAGCCGGCATAGCTGAAATTTACCGACTCGATTTCCTTTTGCGTTAGCTTGCCGGGGCAGTAAGTGATTTTAAATCTGCCCTCGCTTGAGCCGTGGATAAGATGCGCCGCGGCGCTGAGATTCGCTTTCAAATCGTCGTTCTTTTTTACAAGTTTAAGAACTTTCTTTGTGCCGACATAACCATATTTTCTGATAAGCGTATCTATTTGTTTATCTTCACCGAATTCAATCAGACCCGGCGCCAGAACAATCAGCTCTCCGCCGTCGGCCATCGCCATTCTTGTACGATAGACGCTTTTATTGCCCAGCCAGGTGCTTTTATATTCGTGCGGGTCGAGATAAACGACTACTTTCTTGAGCGGCTCGTCGAGCATCGTAAAATTAACCTTTAAACACAACTCGCAGGCCCTGTTGAAACATTCGATATCTTCGCCTATAAAAAGCCCTTTGGCTTTGTTATCCGTTGAGATAACGGTAAGTGCATAAACAATCGGCAAACCTTTGGCAAAATGCTCTGATGCGTAATTCAGAACTTTCCTGACGGGATTATCCGCCCTGCCCATAATTTTTTCCATATCGCAGACGGCGCCGAGATAATGACTCCTGTTAATGCCTTCCGGCCCGCCGGTGCCGACAAAAACATTCTTGTTATAATTGGCCATACCCGCTACTTCGTGAGGCACAACCTGACCGATTGACAGAATCAAATCAAAACCGCCTTCGACAATTAATTTGTTTACCTGGGCGGGCCAGTCGTAATCCAATTTGCCGTTGCTGACCTTTTTAATAAAATCTGCCGGAACATATCCGAGTGTCGTAACATCTGCCCGCCAGTTATGTTTTCTGAATAATTCCACCGGAGTTTGGCCGTACATCCTTTTTATTTCCGCCTCTGTCATCGGAAAATGCGTCCCAACAGCAGGCAGGATATCCGTGAGCTTTTTGCCATAATATTGCCACGCCATATAGGTAAGCTCGCCCGCACGCGAGTAAAAACGCGTGATATCAGGGCCGATTACAAGGACCTTCTTGCGGTCGCCGAGCTTATCAAGTGCGGCATACAGACCTTCTTTGAGGTCATCGGCACTTAAACTTGTTTGCGGATTTCCTTTGCCGTAAAGCAGCATAGCTATATATAAGCCCTTTAAATATAATATGTTATAATTTTAATAATTGGTTCATTTATCGTACCAAAGTTTATATCAGAACTGCGGACTGTTTTCAAGGATTTTATAAGGATTTAGCCCCAAAATGACGGTAGGACGCTTTTGCTTTACAATAATCGCCGGAAGGGTTATATTTACCTTTTTATGCCGATGTAGCTCAACGGTAGAGCGCGGCTTTCGTAAAGCCGAGGTTTTGGGTTCGAATCCCACCATCGGCTTTTAAGTTTAGCCACAGAGTTCACAGAGAACACAGAGATATAAATAATGACGAAACAGCAAAATAAAAATTTGACCGACACGCCGAGAGAGATACTCGAAATTCAATATGACTTGTATCGCAAAATGAGCCCTGCGAAAAAATTCAGAATCGTCTGTGATGCATATCGAACAGGTCAACGTCTGGCTATGGCCGGTATTCGAATGCGATTTCCTAATACCAGTGAAAAAGAAGTAAAACAAATTTGGGCTAAAGAGCATTTAGGAGAAGAACTCTATTACAAGGTCTATGGAGATAAAGGTTATGATGGCGACCCTGGGTTTTAAAGAAATTCTCCAAACTTTAAATACATTAAAATAGATTTATGAGGCCAGATCTTTTAATGCAGGATTCTCGATGGTAGATTTATTCTCTTGATTTATTATATTACGTCGTGGCCGAAGGGCTATCCAACCTTGTGAGATCAAGACCATCTCGAGTACAAATGGAATTAAGCACGAACCAATTTTTACGGCCCAACCTCCTATGGTATAACCTCGACTTTGTTCTTCTTGTGTAAGAGTAAAAGTAGAGTCAAGTCTGGTTAATAAAAAATAAAGGAAAACAAAACATAAGCATATAAACGCAGTTTTACGAAATTTAAAAATGACGACAAGTAAATAGCCCAATAGAAGCACACCGCCAATAATGTGAAAGATAAGTTCATTATCAAGCCGTTCAGGAATTTCGGCGAAATCAGCAGGGTCTTTACCCAATTCTTGAATTAAATTAGGATTTGAGAATATACTTTTTGCGGTTCTGTTCTCAAAAATTTTACCGCCGATGTTACCGAAAAGTAAAAGGATTATGCTAATAATACCGATAAACCATCTGACTTTTCTTACTTGTGGAGGCATAGATAGTATCCAAATACCAATTTCATAATTTCTCATAGATAAATGGCTAAGGTTTTAATATATAATACCGCCTATTCACTATAATACAAAACGTTACGACAGTTTCTTCAAACAGTGTAAATCCCGTGTTAATCCGTGTCTTTTTCATTTATTTCCCTTGCCAGAGCGGCGGCGCCGATTATGCCGGCGTCTTCCCCGAGCGTCGCAAAACAAATCTTCACGTGGCTTTCGTCTTTAATCTTCCAGATGTGCTGCTTAAAATAATATTTAATCCTGTCGAGCAGCGGTTTTCCTGCGGCAATCATTCCGCCGGCAAAAACAATTCTTTCAGGCTCCGTGCAATGCAGAGCATTTACACAAAGCACTGCCAGCACCTCGGCCGTCTCATCAGTTATCTTTTTTGCGAGTTTATCACCTTTGGCTGAATACTCAAAGATATCCTTGCAGGTTATTCGTCCATTTTTTTTCAATACAGTTTTAAGACTTGAATTTATGCCTGCTTTTATAGCCTCTGTCGCTCTCTTTGCGGTGTTCGACGCTGATGCGTATGCCTCGCCGCAGCCGCGCTGTCCGCAACTGCACAATCTGCCGCTGATATTCACAATCGTATGCCCAAGTTCAGCGGCATTGCCGCTGCTGCCTCGCAGCAATTTGCCATCGGAGATAATTCCGGCGCCAATGCCAGTTCCGAGCGTGAAAAATATCATATTTTTAATACTTTTACCGGCGCCGGCAACAAATTCGCCTAAGCAGGCGACATTTGCATCATTATCGAGAGTTACCGGCTTGCCGAGTTTTTCGCTGAGCATTTTGCTTACAGGCACATTTGTAAATTTCGGCAGGTTTGAACAACGGATAAGGATACCTTCGGAATACTTCGCAGGCCCAGGCGTACCAATTCCGACAGCTTCAATAGTTTTAAGGGAAGTATTCTTCTTGCCCGCTGTTTCTTTTATTGTATCAACCATTCTGTCAATAACTTTAGCAGGTCCCATTTCGGCGTTCGTCGGGATAGAAGTTTTCCAAAGAAGTTTCATGTCAGCTGTTAAACAGCCGATTTTAATGTTCGTGCCGCCGAAATCTATTCCAATGAAATTTTTAGTCATATAATTATTGTTTATTCGTGTTCATTCGTGGTTAATTTATTTTCCATAACCATTCGGATTTTTACTGTGCCATTGCCAAGCGGTTTCAACGATTTTCTCAATTTGGGGATATTTTACTTTCCAGCCAAGCTCTTTTATCGCTTTCGAAGCATCCGCAGTCAGAATTGGCGGGTCGCCCGGCCTGCGGGCAACTTCTGTAACTTTGAAGTTTTTGCCGGAAACTTTTTTGACCGTTTCGATAACCTCTCTTACTGAATACCCTTTGCCATTACCGAGATTATAGACTAACTCGCTTTTATCTTCGAGCTTTTCAAGAGCCAATAGATGAGCGGAACACAAATCCTCGATATGAATATAATCTCTTATGCAGGTCCCGTCCGGCGTTGGATAATCTGTGCCGAAGATTTTGACATCTTCTCTTTTCTCCATCGCCGCGGCGATTACCAGCGGAATAAGATGGGATTCCGGCTTGTGGTCTTCGCCGAGCGTGCCGTTTGCGCCGGCGCCGGCAGCGTTGAAATATCTCAAGGCAGCATAATTCAATCTTCCGGTCAGACTCTGGAAATGACACATACGTTCGACTGCCCATTTAGTTTCGCCATAAGGATTGATAGGTTCTTTCTGCAGATCTTCTGTAATTGGAACTGTTTTCGGCATTCCATAAACCGCTGCTGAGCTGCTGAACACAAATTTTTGTACACCTGTTTTCTCCATTGCCGCCAAAAGTGTGCGAGTGTTACAGACATTATTACGATAGAACTCAAGCGGTTTTTCGACCGATTCACCCACTTCGATAAACGCGGCAAAATGCATTACCGCTTCGATTTTATCTTCTGTCAAAACCTTTACAAGAAGGTCCAAATCCGCAAGGTCACCTTCTATAAAATCAAATCCCTTTATGGCCTGTTTATGCCCTTTACTGAGATTGTCAAAAACAACCGGTTTGTGCCCTGCTTTGGCAAGCATTGAAGTCATATTGCTGCCGATATATCCCGCTCCGCCGCAAACCAGAACTTTCATTATTTGCCGCCCTTTTTGCTTGTGAGTTTTTTATCAATTTTGTTGAGGATAACAGTTTCGAGTTGATTATCTCTGCCGATATTGACCCAGCTCATATTTTGTTCCTGTTCCTCGTTGAGAGCCAGGCTTTGCTTTGTTTCACTGCTTCTGGAAAACATGCTGTGTGCTCTTGCGGTGCTATCGATTTGTTTTTCCGGGATTGAAAGCCTTTCGACCGTAACCTTACAGACGATGCAAACCTGTCCCTGATTTTCATTAAAACCAAGCTCAACTATTCTCTGAATAGTATGGAGGCTGGACATAGCCCTGTTATAGCCACCGACATTATCCTTTCGCCAAAGTTCAAAGAATTGTCCCCCGACCAGCGGTTTGGTCGTGATTATTGACAGATTCGGGTCGGCTTTATCAATAACAAAGTTCATACCGACAAGAACTTTCTCAGATGTCTTCATAGCTGAATCAATATTAGCGCCCGACAGGCACTTCGGTTCAGGTGGTATTTGTAGTTCTTTTGCACAACCTGACAAAATCCCTGCTGCCAGGAACATAAATGTGACGAGCCATAGTTTTTTCATATAAATCCCTTTAAAAGAAGATTGCAGGATTATATCCGCTAAATCCATGCTCCTCAAGGGTGAAATTATTAACGGTTTTCTGCATTTACAGCCGAAAAAACAATAACGCAATGAAACACTGGCTCAAAATTAAGCTTAAAACTTGTTGTTTATCGGACTGTTAGCGTAGAATGTCAACACAGATACAAAATTTGAACGCCAGACTGGAAACGGAATCTCTTGGCAAGATAGTTTTGGCCTTTTTGAATTACCTTACCGTTGAAGCTGGTCTGAGCGACAATACCATACTCGGCTACGGCAGGGATTTGAGAGATTTTAGCGATTTTTGCCGTTCAAAAGGGGTCCGGCAACCTGCCAAGATTACTACCGCCATTTTTTTTGATTATGCAAAGAGTCTTGCCCGTCAGAACAAAGCCGAGGCCTCGATAAACCGCTCGGTCGTCGCGTTAAAGATGTTTCTTCGATTCTGCAGAATGATGGGACATATCAAGGACGATTTAACGGTTTTTCTCGAAAGTCCTAAACTCTGGCAAAAGCTGCCTGTTATCTGCAGTAAAGACCAGGTTGCCAAACTTATGGATTCGCCCGACGAGAAAGAACCTTATTATTTCAGGGACCGTGCCCTGCTCGAATTGCTTTACGCTACCGGCACAAGAGCAAGCGAGGCAGCGGGACTTAAGATTGGCGATGTGAATCTCAAAATCGGTTATGTAAGATGTCTCGGCAAAGGCAAAAAAGAACGGGTCGTTCCTCTTAACAAGTCTGCCATTACTGCTGTTGAGCAATACATTGAACAACTCAGGAGCAAACTTGCAAAACCCTTCAGTAAGGATTTTCTTTTCCTGTCGCGGACTGGCAAGGCTCTTGGCAGGATTGAAATCTGGCGGATTGTAAAAAAATATGCCTGTCGAGCAGGATTATCAAGACAGATGACGGCACATACACTTCGCCACTGTTTTGCGACGCACCTTTTAAGCGGCGGAGCCGACCTGCGAAGCGTTCAGGAAATGCTCGGCCATGTCGATATAGCCACAACTCAGATATATACACACGTCGACCAGGAAAGACTGCGAAGTATTCACAAAAAATATCATCCGAGAGGATAAATGTTCACTGGTACAGCAAAAATCTGTATCCATCTTCAGGGCGCAATGACCTTGAAGGATAAAAGGAGGATAGTTAAAAGCGTTATCGAAAGGCTCAAAAGCAGATTTAACGTTTCCGCCGCCGAGATAGACAGACTCGACAATAAAAAGATGGCCGTTGTCGGCATCGCTGTGGTATCGAACGACAGGACGTTTACTGTCAGTCAGCTCGATACGATTTTGAATTTTATATACAATGACGGCAGGTTTTATGTCGGCGATGTTAAAACCGATGTATTTGCTTTTGACGAAATCTGACTATATTTTTCCATAATGAACCATAATACTATCTGGACTAATCCTGCCGCGATGATAACTGCGCAGCCGAACCAGTATGGCGAATATCTGCCGAAAGCATCGCTTAACATTCCGCCGAAAAGCGAACCGGCTGCGAACCCTGCTCCTATAATTGTTTCATGCACTGCCATTAGGCCGGAACGATTTCTGCCGCCTGAAACGCCGTAATACTGATGCGAACTGTAAATGTATCCATACCAGATTCCTGTAAGACCGGACGCCAGAAGCTGCAGTGAAAGGCTTTTGCATATAATCATCATCGCCATACAGCCTATGATTGAAGCCTGTGCCGCAGCGAAGAGTCCTTTTTTATAATGCCAATAGTGGCTTTTGCCCATCATAAAGAATACCGCCATATTAAAAAGGCACATAAGCGAAATCGACCAGCCGTACGATGATTCCGAAAACCCTAATTGAAATTTATATAAAATCCCAAGCTGACTTCTAAAAATACCTATGCATACTAACGTGGCAAAAAGTGCGACTCGCGATATCCAGACAAACTGTTTATTTTTCTCCGGCATTTGCTGAACGACAATATTATCGTCATTGTGTTGTTTCTTTGGGATTTGGCTGATACATCGTGTCGAATAAAGAGATATAAAACAAAGAATCGCCGTAATGACTGCAAGCGCCAGCGGCAGCAGATAACTGACTTCCATAAGATACCCGCCGATAACCGGCATAATGGTATTCGCGGTAACCCACGCTATGTTATAGAAGCCGAATCTTTTTGTCAGTTCGGCTCCTTCGAAACCTGTCGAAACCCAGCCCATCATCGTCGGCCAGAAAAATGCCGTAATTATTCCGACCATTGCCATCAGAAAAATCAGCCGTGCTATCGGGCCTAAGAATATGCCGTTGTTTTTTCCATACCAGACTGCCGCAAGAAAGCCTAATGAAACAATAATTCCCGTTCCGGTAGCTATCAGCAGTACTTTCCTCGGTTTGAGTTTGTCGATTATTATAACCGCCAGAATACAGCAAATTACATAAGTCCCCATCTGCCCCATAAAGCACAAGCCGACGTCGGTATCGCTGCCGTTCATAGCCTTCACGGCGAAAGGCAGCACGATACCGCCGAGCTGCAGGCAGGAGCTCATAAAGAACGCAGCCAGACAGAGCCGCATAAAATTTTTATCTTTGAATAATTGCAGCATAAATTTTATTTTCTCAGGCAGCTAATCAGCCATAAAACAAGAGTAAGAATAATTGAAATGATTATGGAGCTTGTAATCGGGAAAAACAGCTTCCAGTTTTTGCTGCTCATTTCTATATCGCCCGGCAGACGAATAAATCCTATTTTGCTCAGGACAAGAAACCCTGCCCCTGCAAGCAGCAGTACCGCACCGGTAAAAATAAGTATTTTTGCTAAACCTTCCAGTCCGGAATTCATAAAACAATCCTTCTTTTCAGGGGACATATATTGAAGCATCCGGATTAAACGGATTTGTCCGCATCGCCAGACTGAACAAGTACGGATATGCGGTTTTAAGATGTTTGGTGTATTCAATCCATTCGAAAATAATAGCTCGGTACGCCCTTTTCATATCGCCGAGCAGGTGCTTTCTGTCATTTTCCGGCAACTCCTTTAAGCTCTGCCTGTGAATCAGTTCTTCTGTAAGATGAAAAATCGCCCACAGCATATTGGCGAACCTGTCATGTTCCAGCAGATTGGGGTTTTCGAGCAGCCGTATCAAAAAACCCCTTTTGCCGAGAAGATATGTCCGAAGCTCTTCGAGGTCTGCCCTGTCAATTTGCATATTATATTCGTGTTTTCGCAAATGGTTGACTGCCGAAGTGAATTTCTCATCCGTCCAGTCATCCTTTATTACAAGCTGATTACGTATATCTTTGGCGTCAGGGTCAAGTTCAAAAAACTTCTCGGCAAGTTTCGTGCCGGTATCGCTGAAGAAAGCACCTATAACCATATTCAGTTTCGCCATCTTGTTTTTCTTTTCCCGGATAGTAAGCAGATTATGAATTATCAGAGTAACAAGCAGTACATCTACCGGTATAAAAGCTATATCGCCAAGCAGGTATATGAAAATATGCCGTGAATCACGGTAAATAAGAAAGTGGATATAGTACAGAACCGCCGAAAGGACGACCAATGATATCCCCAAAATTATCTGCCATCTGTATTTCTTCATAATTTTACTCCGCCAGCCAGCTTTTACCGATTGTTATATCGACTTTCATAGGCACGTTTAGTTTTATCGCGCCTGTCATTTCCTTACCGAAAACTTTCGCAAGATTTTCCGCTTCTTTGCCGTCTGCCTCAAAAACAAGTTCATCGTGAATCTGCAGAATCATCTTTGCGGGCAGTTTTTCTTCTTCGATTTTTTCCTGTATCCTTATCATTGCGATTTTTATCAAATCGGCGGCAGATCCCTGGATAAGCGTATTTATGACCAGCCTTTCAGCCTGCGCTCTTACATTGCCGTTTCTGCTGTCAAGGCCGGTAATACTTCTTCTTCTGCCGCAGATAGTTTCGGCAAACCCGCATTTTTTAGCCGTCTCAATCGCTTCTTTTTTAAATTTCTGTATTGAGTTATATTTCGCGAAATATTCTTCGATGAACTTTTTTGACTCACCGACATTCATACCCGTAGTTTTGCTCAGGCCGAAGGCCCCCTGCCCGTAAATCAGCCCGAAATTTACCGCCTTGCAGCGGGAACGCATTTCCGAAGTTACGTCTTTTATGTCCACATTATAAATCTGTGAAGCGACAAATGTATGAATGTCTTTGTCCTGTTCGAACGCTTTTTTCAGTTCCTTATCGCCGCTGAAATGCGCAACCATCCGAAGTTCAATCTGTGAATAATCGAGGCTGATTATTTTATCGTCTTTTTTCTCAGGCACAAATGCTGCACGAATCTTTTTGCCTATTTCTGTTCTGATAGGAATATTCTGCAAATTCGGGTCGGATGAGCTTAATCGGCCTGTCGCGGTTATTGTCTGGTTAAAACTTGCGTGTACTCTGCCGGTTCGCGGATTGATAATCGCTCCGAGTTTGTCCGTATAAGTATTTTTGAGTTTGCTTAACTGCCGATACAGAATTATCTCGTCAATAATCGGATGCTCACCGGCCAATTCCTCAAGAACGTCCGCATCGGTGCTTGGGCCGGTTTTGCCGCTGCGGGTAGACTGCAAACCCAACCGGTTAAAAAGCACATCGGCAAGCTGTTTGGGCGAATCTATATTAAATTTTACACCGGCAATCTCATAAATTTTATCGCCTGTCTGTTCAAGCTGGCTGTCTATCTCAACGGATAATTTTTTAAGTATCGGCACATCGAGTTTTACGCCGTTAAGTTCCATTTTTGTCAATACATCGACAAGAGGCATTTCAATTTCTTCAAAAAGCTGCTTTAATTTAGGCTCTTTTTCAAGCTTTTTGCTTAGATACTGATAAAGCTGAAATGTTATGTCCGCGTCTTCGCTCGAATAATCGCAGGCCGAGGCGGTATCGACCATTTCGAAGCTCATCTGGTTTTTACCTTTGCCTATCAGGTCTGAAATCGGAATGTCCCGATAATTCAGGAAATCCATCGCCATATTGTCGAGCGAATGGCTCCTTTCGGCATCAAGCACATAAGAAGCTATCATTGTATCAAAGGATAGTCCTTTTAAAGGCATACCGCAATTTGCCAGCACTATCATATCGTATTTTGCGTTCTGGCAGATTTTTTTAATGTTTTTATCTGCGAGAATACCGGATAGTTTCCCTCTGACGGCAGTTACTCCCAGACACTTTGCCCCCATTGGCCCTTTTATCGCAAGATAATATGCGTTATGCGCCTCCCAGCAAAAACTTAGACCCACAAGTTCTGCGCGATGAGCCGATATTGAGGTAGTTTCGGTATCGACGGCAAAAAGTTTTCCCTTTTTGAGTTTCGCGGCAAAATCATCGAGTTTTTCAGGCGTGTCTATCAAGAGATAGCTGTGTTTAACGGTTTTTATCGAATTTTGTCCCGCCCCCAGAGTAAATTTTTCAATTGATTCGTCTTTTATTTCTTTATTTTCTGTCGGAGCCAGTTCCAATTGCGTCAATAACCGGTTAAAACCAAGCTCGCCAAACACAACAGCAAGTTTTTCTTTATTAAATTCTTTTACGGCAAATACTTTCTGGTCAAGTTCTACAGGCATTTCGCAATTAATTGTGACGAGCTTTTTGCTCAGATATGCGATATCTTTTGAGTTTCGCAGATTATCGCCCCGTTTGCCTGTTATTTCGTCTGCGTGTTTGTAGAGGTTTTCGAGTGAGCCGTATTTTTTTATCCACTCAAGTGCTGTCTTTGGTCCTACATCCGGCACACCCGGCACATTGTCCGCCGCATCGCCCTGAAGCGCAAGAATATCGATAAACTGCTCCGGCTCAAGACCTGTCTCTTTCTTGAATGATTTCGCATCGGTTTCGGCACCTGTTTTGACATCGTATATACGAACACCGATATCGAGAAGCTGGAGCATATCTTTGTCTTTGGAGCAGATATAAGCATCGATGCCTGTTTTTACCGCCTTTGCGGCAAGTGTGCCGATTATATCGTCAGCCTCGAAGGTACTATGGCGGATGATTGGAATGTTCATTCCTTCGAGAATTTGCTCGATTCGATTTATCTGTACCGGCATTTCGTCCGGCATCGGCGGCCTGTGGGCCTTGTATTCTTTATAAATTTCTCTCCGGAAACTGGGCTCTTTCGAATCCATCGCGACAACGAGCATATCAGGCTTTTTGTTCGCCAGAAGGTTAAGAATCATTGTCGTAAATATATATGTCGCCTTGGTAGGTTCCCCCGATGGACTGCTAAGCGGTTTCATCGGCGCATAAAATGCCGCGTAAATATGAGCATGACCATCGATTATGTAGAGAGTATCCGGTTTTTTAGACATAGTAAACAATATATTTGCTCTTTGGTAGTAATGTCAAATGAATAATCGCGTGACGGGCAGGTATGAGGACGGCAGGGTTTTATTGTTTTCGCTTAAAAACGATAAGCCGACAATTGCTAAAAGGCTTATAACTAACAGCCTCCCGGTCCCAGCGATATACTGTCCGCCCATCAGGAAGTATATCGATTACGCCGACAACATCGTAGAAGTTGTTAGCATACGACTCGCCCCAATCCAAAATAGTTTTTGTTGAACCTTTTTCAATCAACCAGGAAACACTAATATTGACTATGACTAACAATACCGGCTTGGCCGATTCGATTTGCTGAATCATTTCTTTCTGCATTGAGGGAACATATTTGTGGGTCCCCATTAGGGGATAAACATATATATAAGGGGTAGCCGAGTGTCGGCGGGCATAGAAACAAATTTGCGGTTCCGAACCAAGGATAGCAATACTATCATTCGGCTGGGAATTCTTTTCGATGTAATCAGCAATTTTTACCGATTCAGGAAAAGGATTCTGGCCAAATGCACTTCTTGAAATCTCTGCCGGCGTCAATTCAAACAGATATACCCTTTCAGTAACAATCGCATAAATAATAGCTCCGGCGGCTAATAAAATCAATGCGGCGATTTTGATTGTCCCGTTGCGATTATTTGGCAATAAAGCTGCTATCGAGTTGACTCCCAGGCCGGTCAAAAGAGCAAGTACTGGAAGAATCAGTACAAAATAATGGGGGTAAAAATGATACCCGGGGATTATCGCTGCCAATGAAAATAAAAAAAATAAAACCACGAATAAAATGCTATGCCTTAAATTTTTCCTGCTGACTAACGCAATCAATCCGATAGCCGCCAGAAGCCAAAACAGAATCGCAGAATGAGCTATTGTGGTAACCTCTTCTATGCTGTATTTTATACCTTCATGAAAGGGTATACGAGCAGTGTATATTTGAGGATATTCAAACAGCCAGAACCAGAATTTACCGAACAGGCCGACAACCCAAAAATATAGACATAACAAAGAAAAAGGTATTGCCAGCCCCAGTAAAAACAACAGGTACTGGCGAAGATAAAAGCTCCATTGGTTTTTAAGCTTTTTCAGGAAACATAGGAAAATATATATCGCGGCAAAGCCGGCAAAAAATATGCCCTGATGTTTTATAACCACGGCTATCCCCACCAGTAGACCGCTGGCAAAGAAATATTTGGCACGTCGGTAATCAAGCCCGCAAAGCAATAGTAAAATACCTGCCAGTGCCGGCATTATGAGCAATTGTTCGGCATTGGCGGAGAATCCCTGAACGGCTTGGCTTAGCGACATAATGCCATAGGCAGCACCGGCTATGATGCCGGTAACCGTGTCAAACAGGCGTTTACCGATAAGGAAGAGTAATACAATAGCTGACGCGTTTACTATCAGCAAGCCTATGTGAATCCCCGCAGCAGTTTGACCGAAAAGTATCAGAAACAGAGCGTAAACGTAATAAAGCCCCGGCATTTTCATATCATAAGACTGGGCAAACGGCGGGATGCCATCGAGGATGAGTTGGGCGGTATAGGCATAACCGCCTTCATCCCGGTCTAAGGGCACCTCCAACAGGCGAATACGCAGCGCCGCGGTCAGCACAATAATAGCCAAAAGAGCGACCCATACCCACCGCGTTTGTATTTGGAATCTCATAAGGCTTGCTTTCTATGCTTTTCTCTGCTTACTTTCCTTCCACAGCCAGATTGCCAATACTGCTGTGGCTATGCACGCTGCGGCGCTCATCCATAATGGAACATCGAAAGTGTCAACTGTTACTTTCCATTGCAGGATTAGCCTTATTAAATGTACTGCTGAAACAATTAACAGAAATATCCCTACAACAATAGCAGATGGTTTCATACTTATTCTCCTTTTTCTACATAAGGTCTACCCGCCTTATAAAAGACCAGCCGGCTTTCAAGTTCCTTTCTAAGTGTCTCTTTCTCCGGAGATTGGCATAATTCTAAAGCGTTTTTAGTAATTTCTATAGCCTTGCCGAAGTCGCTCCCCGCCGCATAAGCCACGGCCAGCGTATCCAAAAATTCAGGCTTTTTATAATCGGTAAGTTCGCAGGCCCGCCGCGCGAGCTTGACTGCTCTGTCCGGATTGAGAATCGCGGCTTTCTCATTTACAGCCAGAACCCAGGCCAGGCTGTTTACAGGCTCAGCCCAGTCAGGTTTGATTCGAATAGCCTCATCGAAATGTATGATGGCTTCATTGATTTTGCCGCTTTGCACAAGAACCTGTCCGAGATTGTAATGTGACAAGGCAGAGTCAGGGTCCAGCTGCAGCGCTTTAGTAAGATGTGCCGCGGCACCCTCGAGATTGCCTTGAATGGTCAAGGCGTGTCCCATATTGTCATGGGCAGCTGCAAAATCGGGTCTTATTCGCAGGGCTTCGCCAAAATATTTTACAGCCTCATCGTATTTACCCTGATTACTAAGCGTAATACCATAGCCATTAAGCACATTCGGGTCGTTCGGTCTTATCTTAAGGCATCTTTGGTACTCTGCGGCAGATTCGTCAAGTCTGCCGGTATCACGCAGGACGGCGCCCATTTTAAGATGTGCCTGGAACGCGCCGGGTTTAATTCGAATTGCCTCGCCGCAATGGTAAACCGCTTCGTTCAGCCTGCCCTGTTTATGTAAAACTTCTGCCATACAAAGGTTCGCTGTGTAATTGTTTCCGGTTACATCAAGAGTGTGCTGAAATAAACTCAGGCTGTTTCGCCAGTAGCCAAGCTGATTATAAGTGCATATCGATATAGTTAAAATAATCAGCAGCGACAATGAGGCAAGTACGATTTTTTTGTATCGCCATCTTTTGAATATCTCCGGCAAACCCCACGCAATAATAATAAATAAACCCGTCAGGGTAATATAAGTATAGCGGTCGGCCATTGCCTGGATGCCGACCTGAACAATGCCGATGACAGGCACAAGCGTTCCAAGATACCACAGCCAGCCCGTAACCAGGTATCGGTGTTTTTTAGCAAATCGAAGTGTAAAAATCGTTATCGCCAGCAGAACAGCCGCGGACATTACGGCGTATGAAACCGACAGGTCTCGTTCGATGTGTGGATAAAACACAGCCAATTTACTCGGCCAGAACATCTTCTCCATATATTTCACATAAGAGATAAAAGCGTTGGAAATACGAAAACGTAAAGGAATGGTCGTCACTACCGCTCCCCAGCTTCGCTGTATAATAAAAGTAATAACGCTTGAAGCCGCCGAAAGAACAAATAAAGGAACTTTCTCCACAATTAGCCGATAGACCTTCTGTCGCCCAAAACGCTCAAGCGGCCAATAATCCAGCAGCAGCAGCACAAACGGCAAAGTAACCAGCATCGGCTTTGCCATCAGACCAAGAGCAAAAAATATGACTGTCAGCAAATATCGCAAAATCTTTGGCCGTTTGACGTATCGCAGATACGCCCACATCGTCAGTATCCAGAAAAAAGTGCTCAGGACATCTTTTCGTTCAGCGACCCACGCAACGGATTCGACGTGCAGCGGATGAAGTGCAAACAACGCTGCGACAAAGGCGCTTTGCCATAGTGCATCCGTCATTTGCTTTAGCACTATAAATAGCAGCAGAGTATTTGCGATGTGAAAGATAAGGTTAACAAGATGATGAGCTCCGGCATTATTACCAAAAAGCTGCCAGTCAAGCATATGTGAAATCCACGTCAGCGGATGCCAGTTAGTCGAATATCCGGTAGTAAATGCCCATTTGATGGCTTCAATCGTAATACCACTCTGAACATTTGGATTTTCAAAGGCATAATCCGGGTCGTCAAAACTAAGAAAATCGAATTTATAAACCTGACAATAGACTGCCGCGACAACAAATGCCAAAGCCACGCAAATCCAAAAACTGCCGTTTTTTGTCATGGTCTTACTCATTTTCGATATAACCTTTTCCCGCCTCAAACAAGACCAACCTGCTTTCAATCTCTTTTCTAAGCGACTCTTGTTTCGGTGATTGGCATAATTTTAGAGCGTTATTAGTAGTTTCGATAGCCTTGACGAAGTCGCCTGCCGCCGCATAAGCCACGGCCAGCGTATCCAAAAATTCAGGCTGTTTGTAATTTGTAAGCTCACACACTTGTTGCGCCAGCCGGACAGCCTTGGCGGGATTGCGAACTTTTTCATCATTATACGTCGCAAGGTACCAGGCCATAGAATTAATCGGAATGACCCAGTCTGGCTCGAGCTGATGGGCCTTTTCATATAGCGACAGAGCTTCATTTATCTTGCCTGTTTTTGCCATGGCACGGGCCAGTTCGCCATATGGCCTCGCTTTGGACAACCTTGGATTAAGTTCTACAGCCCTTGTAAGGTATTTGATTGCTTCATCATATTTTTCGGTATCAATCAAGACGCTGCCAAGACTGACATTCGCAGGCACAAAATTCTTGTAGATTTGTAATACCTTATGGTAGTGCTCGATTGCCTGTTCGATTTTGCCTTCTTCCCGCAAAGCATCCGCCAGACATTGTTGCGCCACATAATTATCTTTAGTTGTTATTGCAACAGTATGATTAAAGAGGGTTCTGCTGTTTTCCCAATATCCCGCCTGAAACCACGTACACAGCGCCATCGCCGCCAGAACTGCCCCAGCCGATAGTCCGAGCATAATTTTTCTATACTTCCATTTTATCAGCAGGTCATTGAACCACCACGCGATTATGATAAACAGTCCCGTAAGCGGTATATATGTGTAACGGTCCGCCATAGCCAGTCCCCCTACTTGAACCAGCCCGATTACTGGCACAAGTGTCCCCAGATACCACAGCCAGCCGACTGCAAGATATTTACGTTTCCTCGCCAGACAAATTACCGCCGCTGTTATCCCCAGCAGCAATATCGCGGCCGCCAGAATATGCGGCGTTGAGAATTTCATATACGAATGCGGATAAAACACCGCCAGCCGCCTCGGCAAAATCATCTTCCATATATAATTAACGTAGGACAAAAACGTATTGGCAATTCGGCCGCTCAAAGGCAGCCGGTTAATTTCTATTACCGCCCCCGCTCTCTTCTGGATAATAAAAGTAATAACGCTCGACGCTGCCGACAATACGAACAAAGGAATCTTTTCAAAAATCAACTGATAGACTGTCCGCTTCCCGAATCGCTCCAAAGGCCAATAATCCAGCAGAAACAATACAAAAGGCAATGTCACCAGCATAGGCTTTGCCATCAGACCCAGAGCTAAAAATATGACTATCAGCGAATATCGCAAAACCTTTGGCCGTTTGACATATCGCACGTATGCCCACATCGTCAGCATCCAGAAAAAAGTGCTCAGTACATCTTTTCGTTCCGCAATCCAGGCGACGGATTCAACGTGTAGCGGATGAAGTGCGAATAATGCCGCGACAAAGGCGCTTTGCCAAAGCGCACTTGTCGCCTGCTTTAAAACTATAAAGAGTATTAGAGTATTTGCTATATGCAGAAATAAATTTGTCAGATGGTGCATCCCTGCGTTACCGTCGAAAAGCTGACAGTCCAGCATATGACTAAGCCATGTCAGCGGGTGCCAGTTGCTCGCGTATCCGCTGAAACTAAATGCCCATTTAACGCCGGCGGCGGTAAATCCATATTGTACGTGCGGATTGTCTCTTACATATCCGTAATCGTCGAAGTTGACAAAGGCGTACCGATGTACCTGCCAATAAACCCCCAATGTGGCCAATGCCAGCGCCAGACAGATATAGAAAGTTAGGTTTTTATCTGTTTTTTGCTTCATTGAGAATTATTATATCGCGTTTTTTATATTTATCTACCCGTTATATAAATTTGATAACAACGTTATTTAGTTTTTTTTCGTTATTTAGCCCCTTAGCCTGCTAAGGGGTTCGTAATTCACCGTAGGTGAATTTGTGGGGTTCGTTTTCTCATTATGTTTATTAACATATTCTATTCTTTGTTTTAATTCTTTTTCCGTGAAGCAGAATCTTTTATCAAATCCTTTTGTCCATATTTTGCCATTAAGTCCAGTTCTTTTTAAAGAGGCTGTTGCGACATTTTTATATCTTATTACGGCCTGATTTATTGGCGTTTGGTTATTTTCTGCGACAATATGTATATGGTTTGAGCAAACAGCGATAGCATGAATTTTATGATTGATTCTTTTTGCCTCTTCGAGGATTGCATTTCGCACCGTATTTTTTTGCTGGGGCGTAAGTTTTATTATTTGTTGTTTGAGAGATAAAAGGTTTGATTGTTTAAGGTTGGGATTGGCATCGAGTGTTTCACCGTCTTTTACATATCTTTTCTCATCACCTTGCAGCCAACTGCCGTAAGTTGTCCACGTAATCATGTACCCAATTAATTTTCTCATAAATGGATGATAATTATTGAATTGTAATTCTGCAATTTATTTTTAATTATTTCGTTCGTATTTAGCCCCTTAGCCTGCTAAGGGGTTCGTCGTTGCGTCGTTCGTCTCTGAAATCTGAACTCTCAAATCTTAAATTCGTCCCCCTGCGGTCGGGGGCAGTTTTGTCATTCCCGCGTAAACGGGAATCCATTTATATTTAGCCTCCAGTTTTACTGGGGGTTCGTCTTTCATATTTGCGGGGGTTCGTTCCCGTTCGCATGACGGGGTTCGTTTTCCGTTCGTCGTTTTTTATTCGTTCGTTATTTAGCCCGCCTGCCTGCTGGCGGGTTCAGTTTTCGCGGCGTTCGTCGTTCTATATTTATGGCGTTGTGCCTTCAAGCCAGTGTTCGGCGAAAGCAGCAAAATCGAGAAAGTTTACTATGCCATCGGGCGGCGGAGCAATGTCAGCAGAAGGTATCCCCGGCGCCTGAAGCCACTGATTTACCAGAACTACCAAATCCTCAAAATTTACGGCGCCATCATCGGTAATATCAACCTTGCTGCCAAGCCATACCAGTCCGAAGCCGCTATTGTTTTGTTCTGAAAATTCAGCGATAGCGTCAGCCTCATCTACAACCACATAGACAGGGATTTCAGGTGAACCGAAATTTTCTCCTGCGATATTCCAGTCAAAGGACACATCCATCGAAGACGAAGCATTTATCGCAGGGATATTAAAATCTGCAAGTGCTGTCCCATTGATTGAGTCTCTGCGTATAACCACGTTTACATTTTGTGCGGCAAGACTGCCGATATTTGCTATACAAGCCGTGACAGCACGCATCTTTGGACCAATTCGTTCAGAACGTATCTCTGCAACTGTCAGGTCGGGTGCCATCAGCAAAATAGAAGCTGTGTTGTTGCTGCGAATCGCATCCTCTTTTGTAAAGTTAGGGTCAACTATAACGTATATCCGCTGCGGCTCATTTACCTGCGGGACAAGCCATTGCACACTGGCGACCGCTGTACCAGCAGCAGGTATTGTTCCTGCAATTATCTGAGTATTACCTATCTGCACGCCGTTTGCATCAGGGTCGCCGTTGTAAAATACCACCGGCACATTGACTTCAGAAATGTCGCCAAGGTTATGAACGACTGCATTTATGTCTACAATAGTGCCGGGCTGCGGATTAGGGATGCTCGATGATATATCTGCCGGCAAAATTGAAAGGTCGCCTTTGATCGTATGCCTTAGAACACATAAATCCACCCTGTTTGGTTCCGGGACTCCATTTACATCCACAATTCGCACCTTATTGTAAGCAAGAGCCAGTTCTTCAGAACCTGCGTAAACGGCAGCAATCGAACGTTCCATATCCCTGTCGGATGTAAGCTGATAACTGCTGCTCCATACTTTTTTAACTGGGTCATAAGTTGCCGTGAAAATATCTACACCTTTGGCAGATGTATCATTCCAAACCAGTGATATCTGACCGCCTGGACTTTTTGCAAGGCGAAAATCCATCGCCCCTGATGAACCAACTGTTGGCAAAATTACCTGCATATTATTCATATCAAAGTTGTAGCAGCTAACCAGATTCCCATCGCGATACCATATCAGCAAAATGTCATTTTCATCATAAACAATCTGCGGATTGGCATCTATCAGGTTATTGTCCGTAATTCTATTAGGCGATGACCAACTATTGCCGTTGTATGTTATGGCATAAATTTCCCGGTCAGTTTCTGTATTCCAGCTCCAGTTAGGGTCAACCGCATAGACATAAGCCGCCCTGTTGCCATTATACGCAAGTGCGGTTTTAATTATTAGACCAACGCCGCTTGCCGCCGTATTTGGCTCACTCCAATTTGTGCCATTCCACCTGCTGTATCTTATTTCATTTAATGCATTTGAATCAGTGCCGAGAATATCATCCTTTGCGTTGTAAATCCAAACGGCCATAGCAGTATTGTTATCAGCGGCTATTCGCGGGCTGTGGTCAAGGTGATTATTATTTGTAAGAGTATGCCTCGTCCATACGCCGGTATTACTGTCATAATATCCGGCCTTGATATCCATCGCAGCAGCCATTTGCGACAGGTTTACATCGCTGGATAAGACCTGATTTACATTTCCCCACATACAAATGGCATTCCCATCTGATAGTGTTACAACCTGCGGTGAAAAATCAGCAGTATTGTCATCATCAACTACACCCGGCTGGCTCCATATGCCATTTACACATTTGCTGAATATGAGTTTTGTGCGATTTATACTTGTCCGATTCGGGTCATCATAAATCCACGCAAGTAATAAGTCGTTGCCTTCTGCTGTAATAGCAGGCTGAGAATAATCAAAAACATTGTATTGCAATAATTGTTCTTCATTAACACTCATTAACCATTGCTCAGCAAATACCGCAAGGTCTTTATAATCAATAATATTATCTCTGACGACAGGAGCAATATCACAGTTTGGATCCCACTGCGGCAATGTCGGCGTTGTCTGCCACGCCCCTGCGAAAACAGACCAGTCCAAAAAGTTCACAACACCGTCCCCGTCTTCGGGATATACATCAGCAGACAGACTTATCGGTTGTTGTATAGGCAAACCACCGAGCGCAGTAAGCCGGATAGACTCCCCATAGTCTATTGCCTTTATCCCCTTCTTTTGAAAGCCTTGCTGCCTTTGGAAAAGCTGCGGTGTCCATATTGCATAATCTAACTTTAGGTAATTGCGACCCATTGGTTTAAAATCGGCAGTTTTTACAGTGCCCAGAGTTTGCAGCATTGGCACTGCTCCAAGTGATTCTCCGCCGACTAATTGCCATTCGTAATGCAGAAGGTTATTTTCATATTTGAATATAAATACAGTGATTCTTATCCCGCCATTCAGTTCAATGCTCAACTGCTGCAACGGTTCTTCATTGGGAAATTCCAACTGCATATTTGCCCCGCCGCCTACATATCCTTCCACTGCTAAAGCATCTGCAACACCTACGCCAAGCATAATTTCAGCACCCACTTCAAACGGTACCTGTCCCAGTAAAATCGGACTGCCGTCAGGATACCAGCCTGTAAGAGAGAGATGCACTCCAATGGCAGCTTCCAAGGCTGCCCGCCAATATGCAGGCACAGGAATCGGGCCTACTGGAATGATAAAATAATGCGGCGGAGTAGTATATTCACCTGAAATGTCAACACCGATTGAGCCGCCAGGTATCCATTGCTGCTGCTGGGATGAATACTGCCAGTCGAGTGAAACTGCAACAGAAGGCGATATTTCTATACCGCCAATTTCCATTGAGCATGGATCACTAGTAGTAACCGTCGCTGACGCACTTCCATCTCCACTGACAGTTCCTTCAAGTTCAACAGCAGTTACAAATTCAAGGGCTTTGCCACCAAAACAGGGAATTTCAGAAGGAATTATGCCTTCTCCAACACCTTCCTCAATAAAACCTAATTCGAACTTTACGTTGTAAAATAAGGAATTGCCTAATACAGGCATAAGTATAGGTATCGGCACTCCTGGTGGCGGCGGAATGACATCAAAATTGGCTGTTTTACTCGCAGATTGAGAGCTGTCGCTGGCAATTGCAATGACCGTTAATTTGCCGCCTGTGCCAAACCCATTGCCGACATTAAATGTTTTGGAAACAGTTGTGCCGGGGCAGGACGTATCATACGTATTTGTTGGCGTAATCCAGCGCACTATCCCCGGCGTATGACCTTTCCAGTCAACCGTTACTGTAAAATTCTGACTCATCAAAATACCATTAAGGTAATATACGTGTTTATTTTGATTACAGTATTGATTGCTGATATCAACCACCGCAGGATTAGTCCCGCTGGCTTGCGGCGTCATAGAGATATTTATGTATGTGGTGGTCGAGCCGCCGTTGATAGTTACCGTCTGCGTTACAGGATAGTAGCCGTTTTTATTGACTGTAACAGTTGTTTGCCCGGGATAAAGATTTGAAAAGCTGAATTGCCCTGAGCTGTTCGTTTGAATTATTGGTTTCCCAGGTACAATTACATTTGCGTCAGCTATTGGATTACCTGTGCTTTGGTTGCGAACTATTCCAGTTAGACTTCCACTGGTGCCCCCAGCGCCTGAGTAAGCCAAATCGTCTACACAAAAAAAATTGTTTGAATCGTGGAACTTAACGTAAGCGATATTACTGGCACCTGTGGAAACCGAGATCAGGGAATTGGTCCCGTAGTTACTTGGACCAGAAGAGTAGCCCAGCAGATTGTTGGATGCATCGTAAGCTTCCAGATAGAAAGTGTAAGCACTTGAATACCATGCTTCTACATAATTGGTAGTAAAACCCATAAAATCCACTCGGATATAAGGAACTGAAGCGGAAAAAATCACTGCATCTCCCGAATGGGCTGGATAACCTGAATAATTGTAACCACCTCTGACTCTATCCAGGATAGTGGCGTTTGGACCAAAATTCAAACCAGGGTAATAGCCGTTGAGATTTTGATTCCCAAACTTATATAGATACGTTTCGGGTATACCCTCGAAATTCACAAGAGTATTAGCGTATGCACCGGAAGCGATTAGGATCCATACAGCAATCGCACTTATTGTTATTAACCCTTTCATAATCTTCTTCTTTCCAAAATTTTGTCTTTATTTTATGTTTCGTATTTCTGCAATGGATAAATGATAACATCCGGTGTAATAAATCGATAATTGTCCGGGGCTATTTTTATGAGGTAAAAATGTGAACAGTGGAACAGGTGAGCAACGAAACATTCGACCCCGACGTTTCATTTTGGAAACGCAAGCCAGACTGAAGGGTAATCTTCTCACCTCCTGCACTCCTTTATTTAAATTTCCTCTTAAACACGCAATGGAGCATATCCAAAGAAAGCCAAAACCGAATTATAACCTCTTCTGTCCAGAATTCAAGCCAAAATATAAAAATAACTTTTCGGCCATCGGCCGAACTCCTTTACCCTGTGAGATGACGCTTCGGCTATCTCACAGGGGTCAATTCAAAATTAAAAATTAAAAACTCAAAATTGCGTTATATCCCCCAAAATCCTCAAAAATCCCTAAAAAATCCCCCAAAAAACCTAATTTTTTGCTGAGAATGGTATTAGCCATGCCTAACGGCACTGATATTTATCCGCCTTTTACCCGCCTGTGGCGGGCTGGCGGAACTGCTCCCTGATAACTGCTTAAAAATCCGCGTTTTGTTTCTATAAAGCCTGTTCGTTTCATTGCTTTAAGACAAAGCCCCTTCAGGGGCAATAATTACAAAATATAAGCTCGGACGAAGCTTTACCCGCCTCTGGCGGGTCGCTTAGGTAGAGTTTATTTTTGAAATTATTAAAGCCCATAGGGATGTCTTAAAGCAATTACCGCGTAAATTCACGCCCTAGGTATTTATGCCCTAGGTATCCGCGCAAATCCGTGTAATCCGCGGTTTCGTGTTAATTCGTGGTTAATTTCTTCGTGTTTCCGGAGTTTACCCTGTGAAGTGTCGTTATGTTGCTTCATTGCAGTATCTTCAAGACTACTTCTCTGGGGTGGTGAAAAACCGTATCCGTGAAATCTGTGGCTATATTCTTTGTGTCTTTGCCTGTCTCGCCATAGCTTTAGCGACGGCGGATGACTTTGTGGCTAAAGCCCTTGCATTCTTCTTTTTTTTTGTTAATATAACTCTTTTACGCTTCATACTTTGAGTAAAAACCGTTTATTGACTAATTGAAAATAACATAGAAGGTTTACATAATCCCTTGTAATTAAGGCGGTTATGCAATATAAATCTTCAATTTACAATTTTAAATTTTAAATGAATAAATGGGTCGGTGCCCGAGAGGCCAAAGGGGATGGACTGTAAATCCATTGGCGCAAGCCTACGTTGGTTCGACTCCAACCCGGCCCATTTTGTTGTTGGTAAGCCTATGGGTTATTTAGCTGGTGGTAATCGCCCACGGATGCGATTTGGCGCCATTGCTAAATACGGTGGTTAGTGGTAGCTAAATGCGGTGGTGGGTTTTAATTAAGTAGCCTACGGATACCGCCTTTGGCCTTATTATTTAGTCGTTGGTAAACGGCGGTAAGTTAGCATCCCATGGATACCGCCTTTGGCCTATTGTTAAATAATAATAGCCGCGTACTAATGGCTGGCGACTGACGACAAATCGGCGGCGTAGCCAAGCGGCCTAAGGCGATGGTTTGCAAAACCATTATCCGTGGGTTCGAATCCCACCGCCGCCTGTTAATAAATTGAAAACTGTTGAAGTTTTTGACTGAGACGCCTGGCAAATAACGGCAGATTCAATCTGACCTGTTAACCTTTGCAGCTTTTGGGACACAAATTAATTCATGATAATAACCAGTCAGTCATAAACCGGTAAAAGGTGTAAACAAATCCGCAATCTATACTTTCATACCAAAATAGTTTTTGGCATTATTGTAAGAAATGTCCTCAACCATCTGACCAAGCAATTTTAAATCCTTAGGTATCAGACCCATTTGGGCATCATTACCGAGGATATTACAGAGCAAACGACGGAAATACTCGTGCCTCGGATACGAAAGAAAACTCCGAGAATCCGTCAACATACCAACAAACCTACTCAATAACCCAAGACTGGAAAGAGCAGCTATCTGCTTTTCCATACCATCCTTCTGGTCGAGAAACCACCAGCCAGAACCAAACTGCATCTTGCCGGGAACCGAACCATCCTGGAAATTGCCAATCATCGTCGCCAATAACTCATTGTCACGAGGATTCAAATTATAAAGAATAGTTTTCGCCAGCTTGTTCTGAGAATCAAGCCTGTCAAGAAACTTCACAAGAGCTTTTCCAACCTCAAAATCACCAATAGAGTCAAAACCCGTGTCCGGGCCAAGAGATTTAAACAACCTTGTATTATTGTTTCGCAACGCGCCCATATGCAACTGCTGAACCCAACCCTTTTCAGCATCCATAAGGCCAAACTCGTACATCATAGCTGATTTGAACTTCAACACTTCCTGATTGTCGAGGGTTTTGTCTTTTCGTATTTTTGCGAAGATTTTTTCGATTTCACTATCAGTATAATCCTCAGCGAAAGCCGTCTCTATGCCGCGGTCGCTGAGACGGCAATTGTTTTCATGGAAATAATCGTGACGTTTTCTTATGGCCTCGATGTAGCCGGCGAAATCCTTTACTTCGAGGTTTGCGGCGGCCTGGAGTTTATCAATCCATTCGTTCATCGCCTTTGTATTTTCAGCGGCCATACCCTTATCGGGACGCCAGGCGGGATAGACCTTTATTTCAAAGCCGTCAGCAGCAATTTTCCTGTGGTGGCGAAGGTCGTCAATCGGGTCATCGGTCGTACAAACGATTTTTACGTTCATCTGACGCATAATGCCGCGGGCGCTGAATTTTGGGGTCTTTAAAAGCTCGGAACATTGAGCGTAAATTTCTTTTGCCGTGTCGGAAGATAAAAGTTTGGTTATTCCAAACGGTCTTTTCAGCTCCATATGCGTCCAGTGATAGAGCGGATTGCGCAGACAGAAAGGCACGGTCTGAGCCCACATTTGGAATTTTTCCCAGTCGGAGGCGTCGCCTGTACAGAAGCGTTCATCGACGCCGTTGGTTCGCATCGCCCGCCATTTGTAGTGGTCGCCGTAGAGCCAGATTTGAGTCATATTTTCGAAGCGGGCATCATCGGCAACCTGCTTTACGGGCAGGTGGCAGTGATAATCATATATTGGCATCTTTTCGGCGTGCTGATGATAGAGAAATTTGGCGGTTTCGGTTTGCAGGAGAAAATCGTCATTAATAAAAATATTTTCCATAATGTTACCTTTTTTATAATTTTAATTACAATTAATAATAATGACAGGACGAGGTTTAATCAACAGGAAAATCAGAAACAAAGAAACGCAGTTATCAGATCTCGGTTATCAGTTATCCGTTATCGGTTATCAGTAGGAACGACTCCGCCCCTGCTTGCACGAGGGTAAACTCCAGCACGAGATATTTAACCACGGATCCGCCTTAGGCGGACAAGTTTCGCGGATGACGCGGATTTAATTTTCACCACCCGCCTTCGCTAAAGCTTCGGCGAGGCAGGCAGAGGCACCAAGGGCACAGAGAAAATTAACCACGGATTACGCGGATGACACGGATTTTAATTTAACCACGAATGAACACAAAATGGCACGAAGTTTTTGTTTCAGTAGTTCTCCGATAAATCGGAGTCCTTTGTGTTCAAAGCAACGGCTTTACTCGAAACAAGTTTCTGTGTCAGCCGTTAAGCTTTGTCCACAGGCTGATAATCAGCCTTCGTTGAAACAAAACACGGTTACGTACTCCCGCTTTTTCGAGGGCCCCAAAGAGATAGTTTCACATCTCATAGGGCAGGCAGGCTTAAAGCAAATATTACCACTATGCTTGTATGCAGTATACTGTATTGCAGTATACTGCATACAAGTATAAATACTTAAGATTTTTTGCATTAGGGGTTTTAGATCAAGGGATTTTAGATGGTGGGGATTTTTGCGGTGGGGTTCTGGACGGTGCTGTTTTTTCGGAGGCGGCTTTGGAGTTGTGGGCGGTTTTTAATAGCCGTAAAGCGGTTGCGGTTGCGAGGCTCGTTACGTATCTCGTGAAGCGATAGAATTGATGAATAGTTATCCGAAACGCAGTTATCAGTTATCAGATCTCGGTTATCAGTTATCCGTTATCGGTTATCAGTATGAAAGACTCCACCGAGGGCAGGCAGATTAAAATTAAAAAATATAAAACGGGGTCTGTCCACGGTTAATGCGATTTAAGATTTAAAATTTGAAATTTAAGATTTGAGGAGTTCGGCCGTTGGCCGAGACGTTTTTTATATTTTCACCACAGAGCCTCAGAGAACGTAGAGGATAAATCAAAAATCAAAGTGCAAAAATCAAAATGACCCCGATGAAGTAGCTAAAGCACTTCATAGGGCAGGCAGATTAAAAATAAAAAATAGGTAAACGTCCCCTATTCAATTCCTAATTTTCTCTTTAATTATATTTATTTAAGCACCAGACAGTTCTAATTCATTCTGGTTGGTGTTCTGATTAGGATCAGATAGTTGGTTTTCAGCTTTAAGCTCTTGTTCAATATGATCCCATAATGGTTCTTTCCAATACCTCAAACGTCTAAAAGAATCAGTACATTCTTCAAACATTAATGATCCATATTCAGCCATCTTGCCATAACAATAGATTTTTTTCCCGGGTTCAGATAATGTTTTGTTCGGAGGTCCCAGTATTGAGAAAGCTTCCTCTTCTTTGATATTAAGCCGGAGAGATTTCCATTTGACAAGCATTTGCCATTTATGCGGAGGCTTTATTATCTGTTTTTTTGTTTCTTCAGACCCCAACAATTTTATTAAATCATCCTGGCTCGGCAATTTCCAATCAGAAACAATGTAACGTAGCCCTCTGGGGAACAGACCATTGGTCAGATTATCTTTGTTTGTTTGTAAATCTTTTGAAAGTTTTTCAACTCTATTCTGGTGTTTTTGGTCTTCTTTTGCAATTAGATTATAAATCCGTTGAAGGTGGTTGTTATGTCTTTTGTCTTCTGCCATAAGCGCTTCATTACGATACTGCCATGTTTGGAAGACATAGCTCTTCTCCCCTCCTCCCTGGTGTCGGATGCTATATCGATATCGGAGCTTTGGATCTATTTCTGCAGTTTCTATTCTGAGACGTTCTTTAAGATAAACACTATTTTCATCCTGAATTTCTTTGTCCATATCAGCAAGATATTTTATGTTTGTTTTTTGCTCTTCATCAATAAATTCTTGATGGGCTTTTTCATTTTCTTCAATAAAAATATCTATACTTAACGGTTCAAATCGAATGTAACCACATTGAGGAAGGCTACATGTATAACTTTCTTCATCGATTTTAGATGCCGTTGGAGTTCTCTGATAGTACCATATACAGTGGTCCGAGGCTGCCTGAATACATTTGGGACTTCCAAGAATAAGCCTGATCTCTTCTTCGTTTAATCCTTTTTTAAGATGCAGCCATTTTTTTTGCATTAATAAGGCTTTTTTATAGTTGGGGCTTTGCATTGCTGACTGTCGGGCTTCGTCGTACTTGCCGGCGGCCTGTTCCCATAGTTGTCCGGCCGCATCTAAATTGTTTTGGGCGAAATTTTGTTCAGCGGAATTGTGGATTTTTTCAGCTTCCTGCCAAATTTCAGACGCTTCGGCAGGCGCATTAATTTTTGATGCGGACTCAGCTGTCTGGTCGCACTTTATTTTGAACGCTAATGTCGCAGTTCTATCAGTTTTTGCTTTCTCTCTTGCTTCATCAGCAACCTTTAAAGCTGTTTGGCATTGTTCGGCGGCAGAAAGCCATTCTTTTTCGGCAGAGGCAAATTGATTTTGACTAAATAAATTTTCAGCGGTTATCGCTTTATTTTTTGCGATTTCCAAGGTATCTTTCGCCTCTATATCAGCTTTATTTTCAATAGACCGCTCAAGTGCTTTTTGAAACACTGTTTTGGCAATTAAGGCTTTTTCGGATAGAACCCTCTGTTTTTCTTGTTCTATTTTTTGTTTTTCCTGTTCTATTTGTTGTTTTGCCAGCTCCTCTTTCCATTGTTGTTCCAATTGGTCATATTTTATAATTTGCTCTTTTATTTCAGATCTGTTTTCCACAACAGATGCGGCAATCTCCAGATATTCCTTTGCTTTTTGGAAATCCTTTAATTCTGCTAAATGGGCGGCCTGATTTATCAACTCATTAATTGCAGATTGAAGCTCTTTATCAATTTTTTGTTTTTGCCCGGCAAGAAACCATCCGCATTTTTTTAGCTCCTGCCTGGCATCGTAAAGATTGCCTGAAGCGATAAATTTCTCGCTTTTTTTCAGACATTTGTCGTTACTCCACCATGCCCAAAGGGCGACAGAACAAAGGATAACCGCTATTATAAAAAAAATGAAAGAACCAAAACGAATCAATTCTATTTTCTTAACACGATGATCATATTCTTTTGCGCTTTTCGAACGGTTTTTTTTTAATGAGTGTTTTAAGTCTGTACGGCTAGGGTCAAGTTGTAGAATTTGACGAAGTCTGTCCTGGGCCTTGTCCTCGGCACCAGTACTCATAAACATTACAGCTTCTTCCTGTAACTGTTTGATTTTTTCATTTTTATACTGATTTTTAATATTTGAAGATAGATTCAATAACTTTTCTTGATTTGGATATATCTCAAGTCCATATTTTACAGTCTCAGCAGCTTTTTTATAATTCTTTTCCTGAAGAAATAACTGCGCGTTTTTGACAATCTGGTCTATTTGAAGTTGAGACTCATGTGGATCCACAGTACCGCTCATTTTTATCTCCTTACAAAAAAGCTTTTATTTTACGAATTCCACACCTATAAAAATTTTCTGTTTGTTTGCTCCTTTTGTTGCCTCCTAGTTTTTATATCCTAACCTATTATACCCCCATTTTTTGTGGAAACAAACGATTTTTTGGTGGTTTTTTGTCCGGTTTTTTCAGCCCCTGCAGTTTCCTCGAAGCGAGAAAACTAAGCGCTGGGGTCTCCGCTTCGCTTCGACAGAAAGCCCCGATTAGATAAGTCGAGTAAAACGATGAGCGTCACCCTCTTTAAAATTTTCTTCGACCCACTCCAAAGTTTTTTCCAAGGTAAAAACTTTCTAACAAATCGTAGGTCTCCGCTACGCTTCGAGGTGAAAATTTTCTAAATAACTCGAGGGTTACTATGTGGATTTTTTAAGTCCACATAGTAAAAAAACGCAGGAAAAAACCTGCGCGCTTTAAAAAAATTAAAAAATTTATATCCTTATTTCACCAACACTTACGAATTATGGACATTTTTTTCTTGATCAAATTTCGACAAAAACGCGCAGGTTTTCAGGTAATACGGAGGGACTTATATATAGCCGCCAAGGTACAAAGACACGGAATTATTAATCACAGATTACGCTGATTACATAGGAATAGGGAAGTAAAGAAGTAAGGAAATAAGAAGAAACGAGATTGCCGCGGCCGAAGCGGCCCCTCCTGCGGAGGGTAAACTCCGTCCCTAAAAGGAACGAAAACCCTCGAATAAATTCGAGGGCTAAATATTATTTGAACCACCCTGCGCTGTCGCTTGGGCTCGGTTGCGTTGCGAATGTTTGGGCGATATAAAGAATGGAGAGAATAAAATGCAAGAAAACTACGTAATAAGAAAAGTGGCGGGCAAAGATGTATTGATGGACGCAGAAGATTTCCATAATCCGAGAATCCAGAACGCGACGCTGATACTGTCCAAAGACGGACATGTATACGCCCGCGACAAAAAAACAAGGAAAACAACCGCCCTTACACGAATAGTAATGAACTCAAAAAAAGGCCAACTCGTAGACCACCGGGACAGAAACCCGCTGAATAACCGCAAAAACAACCTGCGAATCGCGACGCATCGACAAAATATGCTCAACCGAATACTGAAAAGCTCGACCGGGTTTATCGGGGTGAGCATAAACAAAAAGAAAATAAAAGGGAAAAAGATTTACTGCGCAGCATACTATACGGGAAAAGGGACCCTTCGACATGGTTCGACTTCGCTCACCACTGGCGCTCAGGGCAGGCGGCGATGCTTTTACAGCCCATTCACACCCAGAGGACTGATGCTGGCGGCAATGGCAAGAGATAAATTCATACTCGAAAACAAAGATGAAGAGTACGCACCACTGAATTTCGAGATATTCAAGGAAGAACCATTTAAGAGCGTCCTACTGGAGAGCGATTTGTGCGAAATGAGAAACACAGACAGGCCCCGATGAGATAACGAATTGGAAGGCACCCCAGTTAGATAGCTAAAGCATCTTCAAGAAGCTAATTGACGCCCCGATGGAATAGTTGCGACATTCCACAGGGTAAACATCTGACAGGGCAAGTCTCACGGGGCAGGCACGGATTTTATTAACCACCCCCGATCGCGGTCGAGGGCAGGCTCCGACGCTTCGCGAAGAACTCCCCCGGTACAAGACCGGTTAAAAATAACTAACGAGTAAGACCTCGCAAGCGAGGTCCGCCCCCCGGTACAAGACCGGGGGCTAAACACGACGAAACATGTTAAAGAAATTGAATTGAGAATTTAAAAAGTTTTTGTTACATTGACGATATGTCTGAAATAATCGGATATATGGCAACGTGGACTACCTACGGCACATGGCTGCCGGGCGATGAAAGAGGATATGTTAATAATAAAGGTCAAACACTGCCGAGCGATAAAGAATTACTTCAAAAAAGTAAAGAACTGCAAAAATACCCCACCGTAATATTAAATAATCAAGAAAAGAAATTCGCACAACAAATAATCCTCGATGAGGCATATAAAATCAATCATAAAATCATAGCATTGACCGTATGCACAAATCATGTTCATTTATTAGCCAAACCAAATCAGCAATCCATCGAAGATATAATCAGAAGATATAAAAACATAACAACACGCGCCTTCTGGGAATACGGCAGAAAAGGTAAAATCTGGACGCGCGGTTTTGACAAACAGTTTTGTTATACTACAAAAGAACTGGCGGCGAGAATTATCTATATTCAAAAACATACTAATTAATCTAAAATTCTTCGCTGCACGAAGAACTCCCCCGGTACAAGTCCGGGGGCTAAACACGAAACGGCACGAAGAACTCCCCCGGTACAAGTCCGGGGGCTAAACACGAAACGGCACGAAGAACTCCCCCGGTACAAGTCCGGGGGCTAAACACGAAACGGCATGAAGAACTCCCCCGGTACAAGTCCGGGGGCTAAATAATCTTATTTTTATTTACCTTTCAAGCCTAATTCTTTACGGAGTTTGGCGACCATATCGGTTTTTTCCCAGGTGAAATTTTCGCCTGTTCTGCCGAAATGGCCGTGATAGGAAGTAGCGGCGTAAATCGGACGGCGAAGCTTCAAATGGTTGATAATTCCCTTTGGAGTAAGAGGAAAAAGCTTTCTTACCGCTTTTGCGATTTTTTCTTCGCTGACTCTGGCAGTGCCCTCAGTATCTATATGCACCGAAACAGGCTCGGCAACGCCGATAGCATAGGAAACCTGAATTTCGCAGGTATCGGCAAGGCCGGCCGCGACGATGTTCTTTGCAATGTATCTTGCCATATAACTTGCTGAGCGGTCGACTTTAGAGGGGTCCTTTCCGCTGAAAGCGCCGCCGCCATGAGCACCCCTGCCGCCGTAAGTGTCAACGATAATTTTTCTGCCGGTCAGGCCGCAATCGCCCTTGGGGCCGCCGATGACGAATCTGCCGGTAGGGTTAATATGGAAAATGATATTTTTGTCGACCATTTTTTTAGGCAGGACGGGCAGGATAACTTTTTTGATTATTTCGCTGCGGAGTTTGCTGTATTTTATGTCCGGGGCATGCTGGGTCGAAATAATAACGGTGTGAATCCTGTAAGGTTTGCCTTTTCTGTATTCGACGGTTACCTGACTTTTGCCGTCGGGACGGAGCCAGGGAAGTTTTTTGGTTTGCCGCATCAGGGCGAGTCTTGCGACGAGCAATTGCGCAAGCTGAATGGGCATAGGCATAAGCTGCGGTGTTTCTTTGCAGGCGAAACCGAACATAAGGCCCTGGTCGCCGGCACCCTGCTCTTTGTGGAGGCCCTGACCTTCGGTAACGCCCTGCGAAATATCGGGGCTTTGAGTGCCGAGGCCGACAAGGACGGCGCAATTATCATAATCGAAACCCATTTCGGGGTCTGTGTAGCCTATTTCCTTTATCGCCTGACGAACAACGGCCGGTACGTCAACTACTGCGGACGAAGTGATTTCGCCTGCGACTAAAACCATTCCGGTCTTTACAAGCGTTTCGCAGGCGACTCTGCTGAAGGGGTCCTGCGCCAGATGCGCATCGAGGACGGCATCTGATATATGGTCTGCGACTTTGTCTGGGTGGCCCATCGTTACAGATTCACTTGTGAACAGGAAATTATCGTTGCTGTGGTTTAAATTGCCGCTGATTGTTTTTTTTGCCATATTTTTTCCTTTTTTACTCTTTAGTCTGGGGTTGTTCATTTAACTGCCAGTTATATTTTGAATATTCAAGAGAATATTCTCTTCGTTTAAGAAAATCGGCATTGGCATCCGATACGTAATCTTTAACAAAATTAAGTATCGCCCTGTCAACAGATTCACGGTTTCTGAAAAGCTTATTAGTGCCATATTTTTTCACAAAGGCGTCTTCGTGCCATTTATACATTTTGAATATCGGTGAAAGATAAACTACCCTGGCAGTCTCATCGACGCGAAAGGCATCCGGGCGAGCGAAATAATTACGCATCTGCTCATCAAGCTGTTTGTCGAGCACTTTTCCGATATAAGGCTCATTCCTGAGCGGAGCGCTTGCTATAGTGCCATAATTGACGGCAAAACAGGCTCTGGGCTCTTCAAACCTCGCAAGAAGAATGTCCCTTTCTATTTCGTCGAGAGTATACTGAATACCCATAATCATAAAATACATTTCGGTTCTCATGCCGCGAATGTGCATAACACTATTGGCAGGATAAAAAAGCAGCATAACCCTTGAAGGATTTATGGGATAATTATCAGTGATACCTTTGAGAATACAAATATTGTAAGAGTTAATCCAGAAGGCGATTTTTTCGCTTCGAGACCAGGTTATATAAACTTCCGGCTTGATGTCGGCCAGCTTTTCCACCATTTGATTTAACTGGCCGCGATACCTTCTGAGTTTGGAGTAATTTACAAGTCCCTGTACATCGACATATTCTTTTAAAATCTCCTCGAAGCTGAGGTTGAACACATCGCCGCCGATATAACCATTATGAGAATTGGGTCCTTCGACCTGCGCAGCATCCAAAAGCTCCCTGCTGTTTTCGGCATCGTTATTGTCGCTGGACTCTTGATTTTTATCCGCCGAGACATTCTGAACCGGCTTATTTGTATCGTTTTTCCGGTTAGTAGCGGCCGCAGCGCAATAGCAACTGATAGAGCCAGTCAGAAATAATACTATAATTAACCTTAAAACCTTCATATTTGTCCGATTAGTAGAAAGTCGTACATAATAATATGTCAGGGTCCGTATGCCCTTAGAATTTTTAGATTCTAATGATTTCGGCCCCAATTGCCAGTCAAAAATTACATACCCGGCTAATAAGCCCCCTAATGCGGAAATAACCTTGACAGAAAGGGCTATTTTGATTAGTTTTTATATGTTGATTTTACCTATTTTCAGTTTTTTACGGAATTTATGAATCATGCGTAAGATTTATGTTCTTCTCATTGGTGTGGCTCTACTGTGTGTTTGGAGCCCTGTTTTCGCCATCAATACCGCCAAAATTGACGTTGTCCGAAGTAAGGAAACACTGGCTGAAGCTGATACGGCGGTTATAGAGCAGTTTTTGGCGGATGCCTTATCGGAATTTTTCGAAAAAACAGACTTTTCGGATGTTGCAGCTCTACGAACCGCTATCATAAGCAGAAGCACCTCATCGCTCGAAAGCGGTCAGATTCAGTATGGGCCGCGATTTTTCACGGCCGCTGAGAAAGAAATTTCCAACAACGCAAAAAAAATAAATGACCTTGGCGAAAGCTATCGCAAGACTCTTCTGACAACGAACTTATTGATTCTGGTCAACGACCTTGGCAATATTGAGGTATCCAAAGCCGCTTTTGAGTACCTTCAAAGTCCAAATGTGATAATTCGGTATTGGGCTGTAAATTGCCTGACGAATGCCGATATGATTCGCCAGCTTAATATGGAATCCGATGAAAACCGCCGATTAGGACAGGAATTTATTCAGCGACTTACTCCAGTCGCCCAGGCGGAAGAGTCCGGCGACATCCTGGCGTTTATAGCACAGTTCGCTGCAGAGCTGAAACAACAGCCATCGGCAAATGACCTTCTAACGACAATAGCGAACAAAAGAATAGACTTGTATCTGAACTGGAAAGTTAACGATGAAATGACCGATATCGCGATATTAAAGGCCCTTGCCGACAGAGCCAAGACCGATGCCGAGAGCAGTAAAGTAACGGCAAAAAATTTCTCAATTCTCTATTCAGTCATAATACAAAGATACGTCCTGGGTGACCAGCTTGGCGATACAAACAAAAGCAGCCTTGTTTCTGTAATTACGCAGTCTGAAAAACTCGTGACCGGCTTTATTTCCGACTGGCCTGGTTCGTTAAAACGAGCATTGGAAAAAGGCGGCGGAGCGGGGCTACTTGCGGAACATGACTCTCTTTTCGGCTCGGCAAGCGCAGCCGGAAAACTGCCGACGACGGCAGGCTTTGATTACGGTAAAAATCCGGACGGCACAGTAAAAAACGCCCCACCGGCACTGCAAAAACCACCGGCAAAATAATATAATAAAAATTTTCAGACAGACATTGGAGGTTTGTCCTGATGAACGGACGCTCGGTACCAAAGGCAATTTTCTTATTTTTCCTGCTGGCCGTCATCATATTTTTACAATTATTATCCAAAACCCAGTTAAGCCGTTTCAGTCAAAGATTAGACTTCCTTGAAAAAATCATTTCCAATGAGCCGATACACGACAAAACCGGCTCCAAACAATTAGAAAACTATCCCGGCGACGAAGGCGATTGGCTGGTATGGGCTCTGTCTGTAGAGCCTAAAACCCTTAACCTGATTTCCGTTAACGCAGATATATATGCCAGATGGATGTGTTTTTCGCAGGTTTTTGAGCCTTTGATGGCTTATGATTATGACGAGATAAAACTGAAACCCCTTTTGGCTGAAAGCTGTCAGGTGTCCGACGACGGACTTGTAATAACATTCCAATTGAGAGACGATATACACTTTTCCGACGGCGTGCCGATTACGGCTGACGATGTTATCTTTACATACAAGACCATAACCAATCCGCTAATCGACGCTGCCGATACAGCACAGTCTTACGCGGATGTCAAAGGCGTTGAAAAGATTGACGAGCGAACAATCCAGTTCACGATGAAACAACCCTACTTTTTAGCGACGGAAATACTGTCGTTCTGGAATATAGGAATTTATCCCAAACATATATACGACTTTAAAGACCCACAGGAGTTCAATAAACGCATATCCAATCCGGTCGGCAGCGGACCATATATATTTGAAAAATGGGATACAGGCGACAAGGTAGTTTTCCGCAGAAATGAAAACTACTGGGGTCCCTCCAAGCCAAAGATAAAGAAAGTCATATATAAATTTATTATCAATGACAAGGCAAGATTTGCCGCTTTGCAAAGCGGCACAGTTGATATGATAATTCCATCGCCTGACCAATATGTCGAATTAGTTAAAGACAAGAATTTTACCGAAAAATATAACTGCCTTGCATACTGGAATCCAGGAGCACCGTTTTTTTATCTCGGCTGGAACGAGGATATGCCATTTTTTGCCGACAGGAATATCCGGCTGGCTATGACATATATGCTCGACATAGAAAATATCATCGAATATCTTCTCAAAAACAGCGGCAAGGCTATAACGGGACCGTATTATATATATGCCCAGGAAAATGACCCGAATATAAAACCGCTGCCTTATGATATAAAAAAGGCCGAACAACTGCTGGACGAAGCAGGCTGGAAAGACAGCGACGGCGACGGCGTTCGCGACAAAAACGGTATTCCATTCAGGTTCAAGTTCTCATATTCAGTCGATTATGGCTTATATCAGAATATCGCCTCTTACCTGAAAGATTCAGCCGCAAAAGTCGGAATCGACATAATCCCAGACCCTGTAGAATGGTCGATTCTTATTGGCCGGCTTGCCGACCATAAATTCGAGGCCATGATAATGGGCTGGGGCGGAGCTATAATCGACGACAATTACCAGATTTTTCATTCGTCACAAATCGGAAATCGCGGCTCAAATTATGTCGGCTTCAACAATCCTGATGCTGATAAACTTTTGGAGCAGATAAGACGCACGCTTGACGAAAACAAGCGGATATCACTAAGCAGAGAACTGCACAGATTGCTTTATGACCAGCAGCCATATACGTTTTTATTCATAAGGCCGACATATAAGATAGTTGATAAGCGATTTGAAAACGTTGTCATACATAAACTCGGCGTTAAAGAAGAAGAATGGTTTGTACCGAAAGATAAACAGAAATATAAATAGTTGATAGTCAATAAAATTGGAGTTTATATGAATACACGGTCGGGATTGTTTACATTTTTGCTGTTTTTACTGCTTTTGGCGATGATTTTATTACAGGTTTTGTCAATGATTCAGTCGGACAGGCTGTATGAGAGACTGAATTTTCTTCTGGAAAACATATCCGGCAGGCAATCTGGGCCAAGCAGAACCGAAGCAAATCCAAACGCACAGACACACGACAAATATCCGGGCGACGATGGCGACTGGCTGGTATGGCAATTAAGCGCAGAACCCCGAACGCTCAATCCTCTGACCGTAGAAGCTGAGACTGCGACCAGGTATATTACAACGGGGTCTATATTCGAGCGGCTTTTGGAATATGATTTTGACGAAGCAAAGCTCAAACCCTGGCTGGCCGAAAGTTACGAAATATCAAAAGACGGTCTGGAAATCACCGTAAAGCTCAGAGAGGGAATATGTTTTTCCGACGGAGCGCCGATTACGGCAGACGATGTAATATTTACTTATGAAACTACAATGAATCCCGGCATAGATGCCGCGGTTCAAAGAATGATGTATAAAAATTTCAAGAAAGTCATAAAGATAGATGATAGAACGGTAAAATTTGTTTTTGACGAAGTTTACTGGAAGACTTTCGAGGTAGTAGGATTATTCGAAGTTTTACCCAAGCATATTTATAAATTTGACAATCCGGAAGAATTTAACAAACGCCGCAGCAATCCAGTAGGCAGCGGTCCTTATGTTTTCGAAAAATGGGATGTCGGCCAGCAATTAGTGCTAAAAAAGAACGAGAATTACTGGGGGAACAAGCCTAAAATAGAAAAAGTCGTATTTAAATTTATTACCAACGATACAGCGGCTTTACAGGCATTGCGCAGCGGCGATATTGATTATATGATTCCGACACCAGAACAATTCAGCGAAATGAACAACGATGCCCAATTTAAAAAACAATTTCGGGTTATGAGGTATTGGGCCCCCGGAACTCCTGTTTTTTTCATAGCATGGAACGAGGAAAAGCCGTATTTCAAAGATACTCGTGTTCGTCTCGCTATGACACATATTGTTGACCGCGAGACGATAGCAAAATATTTACTCAAAGGTGAAGTCGAAATCACAACCGGGCCTTTTTATATTTACGGCAGACAGAACGACCCGAATATTAAGCTGTGGCCCTATGACCTTAAAAAGGCGGCTGCGCTGCTCGACGAAGCGGGCTGGAAAGACACCGATGGCGACGGCATCAGAGACAAGAACGGATTGCCACTCAGGTTTAAATTTTCTTACTCCACCGGACAACTTTTTTACGAGCAACTTGCAAAGCTGTTGAAAGAAGCGGCGGCAAAAGTCGGCATAGATGTTATACCGGACCCTTATGAATGGTCTGTTTTTGTAGAGAGATATCAAAATCATCAGTTCGACGCCCTGGTTATAGGTTCCGGCGGCACAATAGAATTCGACCCTTATCAATACTTTCATTCCTCTCAAATAGCCGACAGAGGAGATAATGTTACAAGTTACAATAATCCTAAAGTTGACGAGCTTTTGGAAGAAGCACGGAGAGCTCTCGACGAAGATAAACGCTACGCACTTTATCATGAGTTTCATAAAATTATCCATGAAGAGCAGCCATTTACATTTTTGTATATGAGGCCGGAGAGGAGATTTCTCGATCGGCGATTTGAGAATGTCAAAATTCATAAGCTCGGATTAAATGAACTTGAGTGGTACGTGCCAAAAGATAAACAGCGATACAAATGACGACATATATAATCAGACGAATATTGTTAATGATACCGACGATTCTCGGCATAACCATAATGGTTTTTGCCATAAGCCGAGCAGCGCCGGGCGACCCTGTAAGTTTATCAATGGGCCCCGGCGGTCAGCTTGATGCCCAGCGAGCCGCTGATGTCAGGAAAGTGAGAATGGCCCTTTACGGTCTGGATAAACCCATACCCGTTCAATATGCGATTTGGCTAAAACGCGTTGTTAAACTGGACTTCGGCGATTCAATTAAACATCACCGCCCTGTCATTAACCTTATAGCAGAACGGCTGCCGATTACTATTACGTTAAATGTTATCTCGATAATAATTATTTACGCGATTTCAATTCCGCTTGGCATCTTCACAGCAGTCAAGCAAGGCAGATTTTCAGACAAGGTAAGCTCCGTAATTCTCTTTATGCTCTGGTCTTTACCTACTATGTGGGCAGGCCAGATGCTTATTGGATATTTTTGCGGACCGACTTTCAAGAACTGGTTCCCACCGGCCGGGCTGAGCAGTAATTTTGCCGACGCCCTGCCGTTTTTTCCATGGCTTGGAGACAGGCTATGGCATCTTGTTCTGCCGGTACTATGCCTGAGTTACTCGGGTTTTGCATATCTGACAAAACAGGTGCGGGCAGGAATGCTCGATAATCTGCGAAGCGATTATATACGAACAGCGAGGGCAAAAGGACTTAGCAACTGGACTGTGACATTCAGGCACGCCTTTCGGAACAGCGTCATACCGATAATTACGATAATGGCAACATTGCTGCCGGCGATGATAGGCGGCTCGGTTATTATTGAAAGCATTTTCAGCGTACCGGGTATGGGCAGGTTGGCATTCGAGGCGATTACCACGCGAGATTACAACGTCGTTATGGCAGTTGCAACAATAGCCGGTTTTCTCAACCTTGTCGGCATGCTGCTTGCCGATATTGCTTACGCGATAGCAGACCCGAGAATAAGTTTTGAGCGAATTGAATAGCCACAGAGAACACAGAGGGCACAGAGATAAAAAATTAAAAAATGGAATCAAAAATAGAAAATAAAAACTGGGGCACATCTTACGGACAGCTTGTCTGGCAGCAGTTTACCAAAAACCGCACAAACCTTGTCTGTATGTGGTTCATAATTATACTTTTTACGATAGCTGTTTTTGCCCCCCTTATAGCCAACGACAAACCTTTTACGATTCGTATTGAGGGCAAACTATATTTTCCTATTTTCAAGACCCTCACCGCTAATGACTATTCCGTTTTTCTTTCCGCTATTATTGCCGTCGTATTGGTATCGCTCATTCAGCGAAACAGCCGAAAGGTTGACCCGTTTCTACGTTCGTCAGTATTGTGGAAACAAACCTTTATCTGTACGGTAATACTATTTGTCGGCATAATACTTTTGCAGGTTTTTGTGCCTCGCAAACTTGACGCAACCGATTACAGGGTGATGCTGGCGAGCGGTAAGGCGACTGACGCGATTTTTTCAATAGTTCCTTACGGCTATGGCAGAACGGATATAAAAGTCAGCCAAGCTCCGCCGAACAAGGAACACTGGCTCGGTACAGATGATGTCGGCTCAGATGTTTTGTGCAGGCTCATTCACGGCACGCGAGTTTCGCTGTCTGTCGGTTTTGTTGCGGTCGGCATTGCGAGCGTTATCGGCATCTTTGTCGGAGCGATAATGGGCTATTTCGGAGGGAAAATCGATTTTCTCGGTATGCGCCTTGTCGAAATTATGATGTCCGTGCCGACATTTTTCCTTATCATTACAATCGTAGCGTTTTTCCCGCGAAGCCTATTAAATATAATGGTCATCATCGGAATTACAAGCTGGACAGAAGACGCCAGATTCATTCGCGCAGAATTTTTTAAGCTCCGTAATCAGGATTTTGTACAAGCGGCAATTTCTCTCGGCCTGCCGCTGCGAAGCATTCTTTTCCGCCATATGTTACCCAACGGCATCGCCCCTGTTTTAGTCAGTATAACTTTCGGTGTCGCCGGTGCGATATTTATCGAATCCGCATTGAGTTTTCTCGGCTTTGGCGTGGCGCCGCCGACACCGAGCTGGGGACAGATGCTAAGCGCAGGCGTAAGCACAAGCGGCCAATTTTTATGGTGGCTGTCAGTGTTTCCCGGAATGGCGATATTCCTGACTGTAACGGCTTATAACCTGCTTGGCGAAGGACTGCGGGACGCAATCGACCCGAAACTCAGGAAGGCAGTATGACAGATAACGGAACTATATTATCAGTTCAGAATCTTTCGACCTTTTTCGATACCGAACAAGGCACGGCAAAGGCTGTGCAGGATGTCTCTTTCGATATTAAAAAGGGCCGGACACTTGCCATTGTCGGCGAAAGCGGATGCGGTAAAAGCGTTACCGCCCTTTCGATTATGCGGCTGATTCCATCGCCGCCGGGAAGGATTGCTTCGGGAAAAATCCTTTTTAGAGAGCATAATATCCTCGAACTTCCTGAAAAACAAATGCGGCAAATCCGCGGCAATAAAATCGCGATGATTTTTCAGGAGCCGATGACGAGCTTGAATCCGGTTTATACCATCGGAGACCAGATTGTCGAAGCGATTATACTGCATCAAAAAAAATCTTACGAACAAGCATGGTCTATGGCAGAAGAGATGCTTGAAAAAGTCCGTATTCCCGACCCTGCCAGACGGCTCGAAGAGTATCCGCACCTGCTGTCGGGCGGAATGCGGCAGCGGGTTATGATTGCTATGGCGATATCCTGTAAGCCCGCTCTTTTAATCGCCGATGAACCGACAACGGCACTGGATGTTACAATTCAGGCACAGATACTCGATTTGCTCGACGAATTACAGCAAAGCGAAAATATGAGCATCCTGCTGATAACTCACGACCTTGGCGTTGTTGCCCAGAGAACCGATTATGTCGCAGTAATGTACGCCTCAAGAATTGTCGAACAATGCTCATGTGCAGAACTTTTTAACAAGCCTTTACATCCTTATACGAAAGGTCTTCTGAATTCATTGCCACAGTTAGGCACAAGGCAAAACAGGTTAAATACCATCGCCGGCAACGTTCCTGAACCGCTGAATTTTCCGAGCGGCTGTAAGTTTCATCCGCGATGCCCTGTCGGCTGCAATGATAAAAGATGTCAAACACAAGAGCCGGTGTTAAAACAAGTTTCCGATAATCATTATGCCGCCTGCTGGTATGTAAAAAATTGAAGATTTAAGATTTAAAATTTAAAATTGATTATGAATAATAATTTATTGAAAGTTGAAAATCTAAAGACCTGGTTTGCCATAAAGAAGGGCATTCTTAGAAAAACTGCCGGATATGTCAAGGCGGTTGACGATATAAGTTTTCAGATTGCCGCCGGCAGTACATTCGGACTTGTCGGCGAAAGCGGTTCAGGCAAGACAACCGCGGCAAGAACGATTGCCAGACTCATCCACGCAACAAGCGGAAAGGTTTATTTTAACGGCGAAAACATTTTGCCGCTGCATCAATCGCAACTTCGGGAAATCCGTAAAAACATATCCATAGTCTTTCAGGACCCATATAGTTCGCTCAATCCGAGAATGACTGTAGGCTCGATTATCGCTGAGCCTTTGAGGATTCATAAAATCGCAAAAGGTTCGGAGCTTATCGACCGGATATCAATACTGCTGGAAAAGGTCGGCCTTTCATCTTCTCATATTAACCGTTATCCGCACGAATTTTCCGGCGGGCAGCGGCAGCGAATCGGTATCGCAAGGGCGCTGGCAGTTGAGCCGAAACTGGTAATCTGCGATGAGCCGGTAAGCGCGCTTGACGTTTCAATCCAGTCCCAAATTCTAAACTTGCTCAAAGACCTGCAGGAACAGTTCAACCTGACGTATCTTTTTATCGCTCACGACTTGTCAGTGGTTGAGTTTATAAGCGATACCGTTGCGGTGATGTACCTTGGCAAAATTGTTGAAATCGCTCCTGCACCAGTTTTATACGAGAACCCCCTGCATCCTTATACGAAACTTCTGCTAATCGCGATTCCGCGGCCAGTGCCGGAAAGAAAAAAAGCGGGCGTTTCCATAGCGGCATTGGAAATAGAGCCTCATTCGGGTTGCCCGTTTTACGGCCGATGTCCGATTGGCGATGATTTTTGCAGTAAAAACGCCCCGCCGCTTGAGGAAAAGGCCTCCGGCCATAAAACCGCCTGTTTTAAGGTATAAACTCCCTCGACTTTTATGCCGATATAAGTATATAATATATCTGATTTAATATGACCGACTGTAATGTAATAAAAATAATAAACCAGGATGCCGTGACGATGGTATCCTTTAATGTCGCAAATCTGACCGTCGACCAGGGGCTGGAGCAGGTTGCACAGCAGATTTCAGACCTTATAAAAAATCAAAAGCCCAAAAACCTTCTTATCGACTTTACCGGTGTGAAATTTTTCTCATCTCAGGCGCTGGGGATACTTCTCGACGCAAAGAAAAAATTATCCGCCCAGAAAGGCAACGTAATAATCAGCGGCATAAATCCGCAATTATACCGCGTTTTCAAGATTACGAACCTCGATAAGATATTCAAATTTTATCCTGACGCTCAAAGCGCAGTTAATGACCTTAAGAAAATTCAAAAAACCTGATTCCGCCGCAGGCGGATAAATTTGAAAGGGGTGGGTATGAATATAGAAAAGCAGTTTTCGGTTTTTATGGTAAATAAGCCCGGTATTATGGCACAGATTCTTTCTGAATTTGCCAGGGCTAAAATAAATATAACCGCTCTTACCGTGATGGACTCGGTGGAACACGGCGTATTGCGTATTGTTCCTGAATCGGCGGATAAGATGCGGGACGTTCTAAGTCATATAAATATGCAATTCAACGAAACGGAAGTGCTCTGCGTAACGCTGCCCAACAGACCCGGCGCATTTGCGGCAGTAGCGGAAAAACTGGCAAAGGCACATATCAACATAGCTTACGCTTATGTTACGGCCGGCGCCAAAGGCGGCAAAACAACAGCGGTACTCAAAGTTGCAGATGTCAAAAAGGCAATGAAGATACTCGCCGATTCCGTTGAATCGGACAGCGATTCACATCAGGCTGAACGGCGTTCACTGTCGTCAAGAAAAAACTGACGTTATAATTATTCTACTGTAACACTTTTGGCAAGATTACGAGGTTTGTCGACATCGTGGCCGCGAAGGACAGCGGCGTGATATGCCAAAATCTGCAACGGTACCACGGTAACCATCGGCTGGAGTTCCTCCGGCACATTTGGAACCTGTATCAGGAAATCGGCATACTGTCTGATGTTGTCATCGCCCTGGCTTGCGACAATAATCGTTCTGCCGCCGCGGGCCCTTACTTCCTCGATATTGCCTATAATCTTGTCGTACTGCGAACATTTGGTAGCGATAAAGACCGCAGGCATACCGTTATTGATGAGCGCGATTGGACCGTGCTTCATCTCCGCGGCGGGCAGACCTTCTGCGTGAATATAACTTATCTCTTTTAGTTTAAGCGCACCTTCCAAAGCGACCGGATAATTGAATCCTCTGCCTAAAAAGAGCCAGTTTTCTCTGTCGCAGGTCGCTTCGGCAATTTTCTTTATATGGTCCGACAGAGTAAGAACCTCTTCGATTTTCGAAGGTATTTTGGAAAGCTCTTCTATATAGAATCGGACTTGTTCGGTCGAGAGATGTCTTCTCCTGCCAATTTCGATCGCCAGCATAGCAATCGCCGCTACCTGGGCGGTAAACGCTTTTGTGCTCGCGACACCGATTTCGGGTCCTACACGCAGATAAACTCCCGCATCAGTAGTTCGAGCAATGGTAGAACCTACGACATTGACGATGCCAAGCGTTATCGCCCCGCGTTCCTTCGCCTGCTCAACGGCTGCCAGGGTATCCGCCGTTTCGCCGGACTGGCTGATGGCTATAATTATTGTATCATCTTCGATAATAGGGTTTCGATAGCGAAATTCGCTTGCGTATTGTGTTTCAGTATTAATTCTCGCAAGCTGTTCAATCAAATATTCTCCGATAAGTCCTGCATGCCAGGCTGTTCCGCAGGCATTGATGATAATTCTTTTTGCTCGTGTGATTTCGCGCCAATATTTGCTTATTCCGCCCAGCACCACCCTGCCGTCACGAAGGTCGAGTCTTCCGCCCAGGCACATACCGAGCGCTTTGGGCTGCTCGCAGATTTCCTTGAGCATGTAGTGGGCAAAACCGTTCAGTTCAATCGCATCGAGCGAGAATTCTATCTGTTTGAGTTCTTTGCGAATTTCAACATTGTCGATTGTCTTGGTATGAAAGCCTTTTGAGGTAATGGTAACCATTTCATTGTCGGCAAGATAAATCACCTGCTTTGTATGCTCAACGATAGCGGCGGCATCGGAGGCAATGACATATTCATTTTCACCGATTCCAAGTATCAGTGGGCTGCCCTTTTTTGCTCCGATGAGCATATCCGGAAAATCGGCACAAACTATTGCAAGTCCATAAGTGCCGACCAGTTCATTGAGGGCACGCTGAACGGCCCATTCAAACCTGTTCTGTCCGTCAGACGGTGAGTTTTCATTGTCTTTATTGGAATATAAATAACCGATAAGATTTGCTATAACTTCGGTGTCGGTTTCGCTGACGAATTTACAGCCTTTGCTTATGAGCCAGGTCTTTAACGTGCTGTAATTTTCTATAATACCGTTATGAGCGAGCGCAATTTTGCCCGTATAATCAAGGTGCGGATGGGCATTTACGGTATTTGGTTCGCCATGCGTCGCCCAGCGGGTATGGCCGATACCAACTGTTTCTTTCGGGTCCGGTTCCTTCAACATCGCTTCGAGTACGCTGATTCTACCGCTGGATTTGATTATTTTTATCCCGATTTTATCGGGATTCAGCAAACCCACACCGGCGGAGTCGTAACCTCTGTATTCCAGCCTTTTAAGTCCTTCAATAAGGATGGGCTGGGCTGGTTTTTTGCCCAAATAAGCTACAATGCCGCACATAATTACCTTTCTTTAACAAAAACAAGCAGTATTATATCTGTTTAAAATCGGCTGTAAATAACTAATCCAAGCTTGCAAATATGCCGCAAGTATAGTAATATTCATAGGATAATTGATATTTGCCGGGTCGCCGGCAGAAAAAACGAACTAATAGTAGTACATTTAGTATCGTGTATTTGTTCGGGGTGTAGCTCAGTTTGGCTAGAGCGCCTGGTTTGGGACCAGGAGGCCGTAGGTTCGAATCCTATCACCCCGATTTTTGCTGCGAAACGGCAAAAATAGATTAGTCGATTTTCATAGTCATCAGGAACTCAGCGTTAGTCCTGCATTTTGCCAATCTGCTCTTGAGCAGCTCAACAGCCTCGACTGGATTAAGCTCACTTAATACACGTCTGAGTCTGTAAACAAGCTCAAGCTCTTTTGCGTCCAAAAGCAGTTCCTCTCTTCGAGTACCGCTCTTGCTGATATCGATTGCCGGCCAGATTCTTCGCTCGACGAGTTTTCTGTCAAGATGCAATTCCATATTGCCGGTGGCCTTGAACTCTTCGAAAATAACCTCGTCCATTTTCGAGCCTGTATCAACCAGGGCTGTTGCAAAAATAGAAAGCGAGCCGCCCTCTTCAATGTTTCTTGCGGCACCGAAAAATTTCTTTGGCATCTGCATCGCGTTTGCGTCAACACCGCCGGTCAGGATTTTGCCTGAATGCGGCACTTCGGTATTATACGCCCTTGCGAGCCTTGTGATTGAGTCGAGCAGGATTACGACATCCTGGCCGTATTCGACCATACGCTTGGCCTTTTCGATAACCATCTCGGCGACCTGGCAGTGTCTTGAAGCCGGCTCGTCAAATGTAGAGCTTATGACTTCGACATCGCGGGCGACTTTGCGTTCCATTTCCGTAACTTCTTCAGGCCGTTCGTCTATAAGGAGCACAATCAGCCTAACTTCCGGATGATTCGTGCTTACCGAATTGGCAATCTTCTGCAGAAGTATGGTTTTTCCAGTCCTCGGCGGAGCAACTATCAGGCCACGCTGGCCTTTTCCGACAGGCGTTATAAGGTCGATAATCCGCATATTAAGTTCATCGGGTCTGGTTTCGAGTATAAATCTCTTTTCAGGATGGAGAGGCGTAAGGTCGCTGAAATTGACTTTTTCCGAGAGCCTGTCGGGCTCCTCGAAGTTAATCGCCTCGACGCGCAGAAGCGCGAAATATTTTTCCGATTCTTTTGGCGGACGAATCTGGCCGCTGACTACCGCACCGGTACGAATGCCGAACCTTTTTATCTGAGAAGGTGAAACATATATATCGTCCGGGCTGGACAGGTAATTGTAATCGGGATTGCGCAAAAATCCGTAACCATCCGGCAGAACCTCAAGCACACCCTCGCCGTACATAAGACCGTTTTGCTGAATACGCTCTTTGAGTATCTTGAAGATAAGCTCCTGCTTTTTCATTCCTGTAAATTCATTTACACCTTCTCTTTTACAGACCTCGTGCAGTTCCGCTACGGTCATTTTTTGAAGGTCGGTTATATGAAGGTTGCCGCGTTTGATACGCTCGTATTTGGCGTGGGTTGATTCGTATTCGGCCTTTTTGTCTGCGTCGCCGTTTTCGGCTGTTCCAGCGGCCTGACCGTTGCTGACCGCTGTTTGGGGCTCATTATTATTATCATTATTCTGCTGCTTGGTTTCAACCGGCTGCTGTTCGGCCTGGGCCTGCTGGGCATTTTCTATGGGTTGTTCTTCCTCGCCATTTTTTTGCACGTTTTTGCGTTTTCTCGGCATTTTATCATCGGCTTTTGTTGTCGCCTTAGCCATTTTAACTCCTTTATAAAATTTTCATATGTTAAGTTCTGATATTTGTATGTTTTAAAAATAAAATATTTTTCTCTCTATGTTTATACTATAGATAAACCCTTACAAGGCAAAATCATTGCTTTCGGAACAACCTGTTTGATTTGCCGCTATATTATGTAAAAATCAAATGTGATTTTACCAGTCCCGCCGATGCAATTACGTACAACTTTAAACGCCTACTCTATGATATTAAAGCGGGAAAAATCTCGCCGATCTGTTTAGTCAGCTCTGAAAGGCCATTGTTATTATCTACCATATAATGAGATATCTTTGCTTTTTTGTCCAGAGAAATTTGGAAATTTTCTCTTTTTTTTAGCTGATTTTCGTCAAAAACCCCCTTTTTTGCGTATCTTTCGAGCCTGACCGGCTCGGCACAATCGACAAAAATAAGCTTATCGCACCTTTTTTCCCAGCCGGTTTCGAGCAATAAAGGGATATCAAGAACTACCGCCTTTACCTGCTGGTCTTTCTGATACTGTTCTATCAGCCGTTCGGTCTCGGCTAGGACGCGAGGGTGAATTATGCCGTTAATAGCCTTTACGGCCGATTCGTCCACAAAAACCGTCTCGGCAAGTTTCGCCTTGTCCACCTGCTCTGCCTTGTCAAAAACCCCATTGCCGAACCTGTCGCGAATCTGCTTTTTTACATCATCAGCTTGGAGGAAACCTTTGGCAATCCTATCGGCGTCAATTACCGCACAGCCTCTTTTTTCGAGCTCTTTTGCGACCGTGCTTTTGCCGGACGCTATCGCTCCGAGTATTCCGATTATCGGTTTTTTATTTTGTTTTTGCACTTTATGACTGGCTTAATGTCTGGAAGAAATGCCCAGGAGAGGAATCGAACCTCCATGAGCCGAAGCCCACCAGCCCCTCAAGCTGGCGCGTCTGCCAGTTCCGCCACCTGGGCAAGCTGAACTGTATATACTACCGGAAATAACAATAGAATCAAGGGTATTTTACTGATAAAAAAACGTATTCAATGTTATCTGGCTTGTATCAGGTGCTGGTGGGCATTTTGCAATTTCTGCAAAAATTTATTACGTCTGAACGCTATAGTCCATTTCTTCAAAACAATCCAGCCGCCAAATCTAATCAAGCTGTTGCGCCACGGACGGTACCACTTCTGCCAGCCAAGCTGAATGTTATGGAGAAAGAAAACAATGGCAGGAAACGAAAATGTATTTACCGCTATAAGAAACATATATTTGAACCTGTATAACCTGCCCATAATCCTTTTTGCACAGGTATGCATCAGTTCGGAAGTCATAGGTTCGTCCGGCTCAAATAAAGGAAAATTGCCGTCATAATATTCCCAGCCGATATCCTCGAGCGGATAAATCCGGTTTTGCTGCGCCAATCTATATCTCAATTCTGTGCCGGGAAGAGGGACGGGAAGCATTACCTGGACCGTATCGATTTTGGCCTTGCTGATAAAATCCTTATAACATCTGACACATTCCTCCACAGGTATATCGAGACCGAGGTCTTTCTTCAACGGATAACCGAAGATAAACATACCGTGCACCAAAAATCCGAATTTGTGAAATATTCTTGCCCAGGATACCATCTCGGAAGAACTCATATGCTTATTCATCGCTTTTAATTCCGTATCAATAGGCGATTCAAAGCCGATAGCTACTGTTTGAACCCCTGCCTGCCACATCGCCAAAAGCAGTTCTGTGTCACGAGCCTTGTCCAGCCTTATCTGAACCGTTATGTCCAGTCTTCGGCCTATTCTCTTTTCGTATTCTGCAAGGAGATTACATAACCTTATTGTTTCGTCACGCTGCTGGCCGAAGAGGTCATCAACTATGAAAAAATGTTTGGCGTTCCTCGTCTCAACAAGAAAACTGATGTGCTCAAGCAAACGCTCCGGTTTGGCGTGTCTTGGTTTGCCCTTGACGGTGCAGAATTCACAATCCATACCGCAGCCGCGTATTCTTTCGACAGGATAAATCTTAATATTCGCGTAGCGAACCAGAGAAAAATCCGGCAAAGGCAGTTTATCAAAATCTGTCAGTTTCTCCCTTTTCGCGGTGAACGCAACTTTGCCGTCCTTCAGATATGCGATACCTTTTACTTGGCCTGCGTCCCTGCCGTTTTCTATTGTCTCTAACAGTTCGGTAATTGTTTCCTCAGCTTCGCCGAAAACAATATAATCAATGCCACAAGAAAACGCCTCGGATATGTTATCTTCTACGAAATGCTGACCGCCTGCTATAGTGGTGATTCCCTTATTTTTGTAGAACTGTGCTATCTGGTACAGCCGGGGTATGGTGCTGGTCAGGCCGCCATAAAGGCCGACTACATCGGCCGACCGCTGATGCTGCAAAAATTCGTGATCGGCTCCGCCGGATTCGGATACCGGACCGAATTTGCCAAGATTGTTTTCGTCTATAACCTCGACATCCCATTTCGGCATTTTGTTCGCCGCACTGGCAACGCAAACAGGACCCAATGCCGTCGTCTTTACGGCAATATGCGAATAAACATTGAAGGCTGGATAAGCTGGAATAACTATCCTTAATCTATATCTGTGCCTGGATGAGTCAAACACGATAAAACCCCTATATGTATTTTTTCATTAACTCGAGCCCCGGTTGCCTGATAGCCGGAAATAGCTTAATATGCCGAATAGTAAAAATCAAGAATTTTTTAACCTATGCAGGTTTGGTTTCACCAAAAACAAGCTGCAAACGGGGGCTGAAAGTAAAGCCGTTTGCCTTGCACATCTCGACAATAAGCGGGCTTTTTTTCATATACTCCGAAATATCCCTGGCCTGCGGCATCAGCAGGACTTTCGACCGGTCAATACCTTTCAAATCATTAACAATTTGGTGAACTTCGGTTATGTCTTCTATCTTTTCCATCACAAATTTTAGCTGGTAATCATAGTCTTCCGTAAGCTTTTTAAGCAGGTCGATTTTCAAGTATCTGTTTTTGTCCTGCTGGTCATCATAAGCATTGCTGATTTTGGGGCTGATACTCATTAAATCGCAGGCAAGGTCCGGCACAAACTTAATACCCGCCGTCTCAATAGTAATATGAATATCACGCTCCTTTATCTTTTCGCAGAGCAGCGAAATATGCGGACTAATCATCGGCTCGCCGCCGGTAATAACCGCGTATTGCGGTGAGTACTTTATCATCTTTTTAATTATTTCATCGATTGACATTTTTGTTCCGGCCCTTGAATCGAGCGCGTATTCGGTATCGCAGTAATTGCATTGCAGCGGACAGCCGGCAAGCCTGATGAACATACTGGGTTTGCCGGCAAGAAGACCTTCGCCCTGGATAGAATAGAAAATTTCAGAGATTTGAATCTTAGTTTTTTGCATATTTAAGCGGATCTTTAAGGTGAGCCTGTGCAAAACCCTTTAGGCGCAACTGGCAGGAATCACATCTGCCGCATGGTTTGCCGTTTTCACCGGGATTATAGCAGCTATGCGTCAGGGCGTAATTTACGCCGAGGCGGGTGCCGATTTTGACAATTTGTGATTTTGCCATTCTTATAATAGGAGTATGGATTTTAAACGTGCCTTTTTTTTGTACCGCTGCCGCTGTAGCAAGATTCGCAAGTTTTTCAAAGGCGGAAATGTATTGAGGTCGGCAATCCGGATAGCCGCTGTAATCAGTCGCATTCACGCCGATGAAAATATCAAAGGCGCCAATTGACTCGGCAAAGGCAAGGGCAAAGCTTAAAAATATCGTGTTCCTTGCCGGGACATAGGTAACAGGTATTTGCGAATGATTAATATCCCTATCAAGAGGAATTTTGATTGATTTGTCGGTCAGGGCCGAACTAGCGAAAACCGAAGGGTTAATGTCAACAATTTTATGCTGAACGACGCCAATATATGCAGTGATTTTCCTGGCGGCTTTTAGCTCGACACTGTGCCGCTGGCCGTAACGAAAAGTTAAGGCAAAACATTTGAAACCTTTGCTTTTGGCGATGGCCAGAGTCGTTGCCGAATCCAGCCCGCCGCTGAGCAGAACAACCGCTTTTTTGACCTTTTTTGCCATAAATTCGATATTACTCCACTTGCCAATATCAGGAAATTATATTATAGTATTGCCGCTTAATTATAAAGGCAAATCGATGAATGAGCCGAAAATAGAGCTTTTCGATAATCCGCGGCCCGGCCGTGAATACACGATTACCATTCACTGCCCGGAATTTACCAGCCTGTGTCCGAAAACTGGCCAGCCGGACTTCGGCGAAATAATCATAGATTACTGTCCGGATAAAAGCTGTATCGAACTGAAAAGTCTCAAATTCTATATGCAGAGTTTCAGAAATAAAGGCATTTTTTACGAAGCCCTTACGAACCAGATACTCGATGAGCTTGTCGCAGCCTGTAAACCTGGGAGAATGAAGGTAACGTCAAAATTTATGCCGCGAGGCGGAATCACAACAGAAATTATAGCTCAGCATCCCCGTTAAGGAAGGAGATATTAAATGACAATTGGATTTCACTGTGAGAGTTGTAAAAAGAAAATCAATGCACCCGACGATGCGGGCGGCAAATGGGGTAAATGTCCTTACTGCCATCATCGCTGTTATGTGCCTTTGCCGGAAAGCGAAGGCGAGGAAGAATTGAAGCTGGCTCCAGTCGACGAGACTGAAGAAATGAAATATCAACGTATGATGAAAGAAACCCACAATATTACTCAATCGCTTCTGCACGAAAAAGGCGAACCGGAAGACAACGATACGCCGAAAAACGCGAATGGAAAAGATGCATCCGCCCTGGTAATCAAATATCTCAGGCTGATGGCCGATGGTTCGCTCGACGAAGCCCGCAAAGTCGCCGAGCAAATCATGGTCAATAAAGCCTCGGCAAAGACAGTCCTCGAAAACTTTCTAAAACAAAAAAGACCCGTCCCCCAACTGCAGGATATACCACAGAAAGTCCTTGAAGGCTTTATCAAAAATATGCTGACAAGAATTAGATAAAGGAAAACAAAATGTCGGACGCAAAAGAGTTTTACTCACAAATCGGCATAAAAATGGAAAAAATGAAAAAAGACGCTCTTGCAATGACGACAGGTTTCGGAACATTATTCAGCAAGGTAATGAAAGACGGAGCTATCAGCCTGCGGGAAAAAGAGCTCATCGCTTTGGGCATAGTTATAGCGGTCAATTGCGCCCCTTGTATTATGGCACACGTAAAAAAATGTCTCGAAACCGGCTCTAATAAGGAGCAAATCCTCGAAGCGGCGTCAGTGGCGGTAGTAATGGGCGGCGGGCCGGCTTATATGCACGTCATCGAAGTTATGGACGCTTTAGAGGCACTGGGGCAATAACAAATTATCCCCGATTTCTTTTACAGATAAGTGCATTTCTCTTTATTCGCCGAAAACCTGTACGTTTCATCGGCGAATTTGCCGCGAAATTTTCAAAATCCGCTTTCGACCAGCCAAGGACCGTATCTATTTCAAGCTTGACTTTTTGTACCGCAAAACCATATTTTTGCTTTTTACTCAAAGGGGCTTTTTCATTATAAGGACAGACTTTCAAACACTCTTCGCAGCCGAAAAGATGAGAATCCATCTTATCTTTTAATTCGGGATTTATCCTGCCCTTGTACTCAATCGTAAGATAACTTATGCACCTGCGAGCATCGAAACCATCCTCTGTTAAAGCGCCGGTCGGACAGGCATCAATGCACTTTCGGCAGTTTCCGCAGGACAGGCCTTCGATGGGACTGGCCGGTTTTAACGACAGATTAGTTATAATCTCGCCGAGCAGTAAAAATGAGCCAAGTCTCGGATTGATAAGCAAACTGTTTTTTCCTATGAACCCCAAACCCGCCCGCATCGCCAGGGCCTTTTCCACAATCGGTGAAGAATCGACACATACTTTGAATTTCAGATTTTCGTCTTTGCTTTTCAGGAAATCTGCAAGAACACGAAGTTTTTCCTTTATAAATTTATGATAGTCGGGATAGAGGGCGTAAGAAGCAATTTTAAGCGAATCTTTTGAGACAGGCTGCGACAATTTATAATTAATCGCGACGCATATTACAGATTTTGCCCCCGGCAGAATAGAAACAGGACTGAACCTCTGTTCGGCATTCCTGGCTAAATAATCCATTTGGCCGTTACGGCCTGCGATGAGCCATTTTTTGTATTGTTTGATTTGTTCCGAATCGATGTCTTTAGCGGAAGTTACACCCGCAAGGTCAAAGCCCAGCGAAAAGGCCTTTTGCTTGATTTCTTCTTCGGTTCCCATCGCTTTTCAGCTTATCGGCCAATCGCCGGTGAAAACTTCTGTTGCCGGACCTGTCATATAAACGCAGTTGTCTTCCTGCAACCAGTTTAGCTGGAGGTCTCCTCCCGGCAGATGTGCCGTAACTTTCCTGCCGCATCTGTTTGTAAGGACGGCAGCCGCACAGCAGGCGCAGGCACCGGTACCGCAGGCAAGAGTAATACCGCTTCCCCTTTCCCACGTTCTCATTGAAAATTCATTTTGCGAATTGACTCTGACAAAATGAGCGTTCACCCTTTGCGGAAAAAGTTTATGATTTTCTATAATCGGCCCGAGTTTTTCAAGATTAACTCCCTCCAGGTCATCAACAAAAAATACCGCGTGGGGATTTCCCATCGAAACGCACGTCATCAGCATACGCTGACCGCTGACGTCTATGGCTGCGTCAATTACACTATTTCCTTTAAGGGCAACTGGAATTTTCGCAGGTTCGAGAATGGGTTGGCCCATATTGACAGAAACTTTTTCGACTTTATCTTTTTTGTCAATTTCAAGCCCAAGCGTAAGTACGCCCCTGCCGGTTTCAACTGTCATGGATGGTTTTTTGCTTTTGACGAGTTTATGTTCATAAGCATATTTGGCGACGCATCGGATTCCGTTGCCGCACATCTGAGCTTCAGAACCGTCGGCATTGAAAATTCTCATTTTCACGTCTGCTATATCCGATGGACATATCAAAATTAGACCATCTGCGCCGATACCACGATGGCGGTCGCTTATAACAAGTGAGAGTCTCTCCGGGCCAACTACTTTTTCCTCAAAGCAGTTGACAAAGATATAATCGTTGCCTAATCCGTGCATTTTTGTAAAACGCATATAATCTCTCAAAAATCGACAGAGTTTCAGTATATTAAAATACTATAACTGCTGGAAAAATAAAAGATTATTTTCAATCTCCCCTGAAAAACCCGACTCAGCAAGTCTAAATGTGCTATTTGGAGGAAAACTCCTTTTTCCGTGTTTCCATCTGGGCTTTGAGCCTTGCGACTATGGACGAATGCATCTGCGAAACTCTCGATTCGGACAAATCAAGCGTTGCGCCGATTTCCTTCATAGTCATTTCCTCATAGTAATAAAGAACCAGAATAAGCCTTTCAGCTCTGCTCAGGCCCTTAGTCAGAAGGCCTTTGAGGTCTCGCTTCTGGGCTTCGGTCATCGGGTCTTCGCTTTTTTTATCCTCAATAACGTCTATTTCGCAGATATCGTTGTCGCCGTCAAAATCAAGACTATTGCTCAGCGACACAAGACCGACAGCGCTGGCATCCCGCTGGAGCCGATGGAAATTTTCCATATCCATCTCAAGTTCACCGGCGATTTCCTGCTCAGTCGGGACCCTGCCCAGGTGCGCCTCAAGCGTTCTTGTGGCGTTGCCGAGTTGATGTGCCCTTGCCCTGACAAGCCGCGGAACCCAGTCCATACTCCGCAATTCATCGAGAATAGAACCTCTTACTCGCGGCGTACAATAAGTGGCAAATTTCACCCCTCTTTTGGGGTCAAAAGCGTCTATCGCATCCATCAGACCAAATATGCCGGCACTAACAAGGTCATCGACCTCCACTTTGTCCGGCAGTTTGACATATATGCGCTCCGCTGTGTATTTAACCAGCGGCAGATAATACTCCATCAGCTTGTTGCGCAGCTCTTCAGATCGCGACTTAAAAAACTTTTGCCATATCGTATCGATGTCAACTTCCGTTACTGCCTTTTTTGCTGCCGCCATTTGTATATCCCTCAAAAATTTCGGACGACTTAAAGTCCTATAAGATACGAAAACCGCAAACCGGACTTTTAAAATGTATCGTTTAAACAGGATTTAACGCTTTTATCGGTTATTTTTATATATCGGCCCTTTAAAAACGGCTGTTTATTAGAAAAACCAGTTAACAACCTTTCTGAAAAATCCTTCTTCTGTAGAACACGACAGCGGTACGCGGCTGATTCTGGCGGCTACCGTCATAAGGGATTTCGTTGTCGAACTTTTTGGATAGGCCAATACGACAGATTCCCTTTTTTGGACAGAGATTATTACACGTTCATCCCTTAATACCACTCCGGCCATATTCAGTTTGACGTTAAGAAATTGCGCCGCCGCTGAAGCGATTTGCCTGTAAATCTTTTTACCCTGATTAGCATCATGTGCCATATTGACCAGAAGACTCGTTCTGCCGCCGTATTTATTGATTGTCATCGCTTTTAAAAGTGTGTAAACATCCGTTATCGCCGCAGGGTCCGGCGTTCCTATAAGCAGCGTATGGTCGGAAGCCATACAGAACGCCAATACTGTTTTGCCTATGCCTGCCGCAGTATCCACTACAACGATATCATAGTTATCAGCCAGGTTATCCAATGCGGTAACAATTCTTTCCCTGGTAAAATCCGTCATCTGGCTCAGGTATTCCATCCCCGAGAACCCGCAGTAAATATCAACGCCTTCGCAGACCGGCTGAGATATTTCATCCAGATTTTTTACGCCTTTTATAAAGTGGGAAAGGTTATACTTACTGCTGATGCCGAGAATGATATCGAGATTTGCAAGACCTAAGTCCGCATCAAGAATTGCTACCCTTTTCCCTGCCGCCGCTAAACATATTGCAAGATTAGCAGCGATATTCGTCTTGCCCACTCCGCCTTTTCCGCTTGCTACGGTTAAAATCGTCGCCTTCCTGCCGCTGTTGGCGGCAAGTTCGGCCAACTCCTGAACGCTTCCCTGACTCATCGATTCCTCCGTGAACGAATCTGCCTAATATAATAAATATATAAGTACTTATTTCATAAATAGTTAAACTTGGTTTTCAACCGTCGATTCCCCTGCTTTACAAAGTTTATGTTCCAACAGAGCACAAGCGGCTTTATTGTTTATCGAGTTCTCTTTTAATCTGTTTTTTTGCAACTGGACGTAAGCCTCAAAATCGCTGTCAAACAGTTTGGTCGCCTCTGTATCAATCTGAGGTTCTAATCTGAAATCTCCATCCGGCAGAAAGCTGACCGTATCACTGTCACACAAAGCCAGGCGATTGTTTCTCTGGTGCTCAGCCAGTGCTATAGAAATAACTTTCGCGAAATCTTCATCGTCTATATATCTGGGAACAAAACCCACGGCCCGGCAATTTCTGATATTATCTGAAATAAGTGTGTGGCGGATATGGGTAAACTGAATAATCTTGACAAGAATTTCATCTATGTTGTCTTGTATCAGCGATAATAAATCCATTTGTCTGGTATCGTTTGTCAATTCAGCATCCCTGTATTTTATCGTCTCATAAATTCAATTACTGCTATTGCTCAGCAGGTCTCTTATCTGACCTAACGTTTTTGTTTTTCTCAGTTCGGCTATTTGCGAAAGTTTTTCGAAAACACTTGCGTCATATAATCGATGACCGCCATCGGTCCACAAAGCTTCTTTTATAAGACCCATAATTGTGTAGTTGTGGATGGTCTGGCGGGAATAAGGTGTGCAGCGAACTATTTCACCAATTCGATACAATTTTTCCGGAGCAGTAAAACCTTTCTTCTCGCTCTTCTCTGAATCTGACTGATGAACTTCAAACATCGCTAAAACCTTCCAGATGCAGGACCAATTTTTCAGTCCTTTAATAATCAGTTCATGCTCGAAAAAATTAACTTTTACGTTTTATAAAATGTAAATTATATTATCGGAACCGTCAACAACTTTTTAAGTATTTTTTTATTTTTTCTTATCTATTTGGCGTTAACCAAAAGATTTTCTATCTTTTAAGTGTGCCTGATAGCATTTGAGCGAAAGGAGCGTTTTTTAATGATGTTTTTTCGGACTTTCCCTTAGCGATCGACGCTCAAGGCGGTAATTGCTAACTAATTATATATTAACCATATAGCAACTAAGACCATAACATCTTTAAAACAAGGAACTTATGAATATCAGCTCGACCAATAACAACGGTAATGGACGCCAAACACAGACACCAATAAAAATCAGTGCAGGCTGCCTGAACATTCTTACTCCCCTTGTACAGCAGATAAATTGCCTTGATTTGCACCAGATTAGTAAAATATGCGTTGAACAGATTCCCAAGTTTATCAATGCCTGTTTTGCCTCTTTATACATACTTGACGAAGCAAGCGATATGCTGCACCTTGAAAACCACAACCACCCCTACCTTATTAATAATATAGTATCCCTAAACCAGGCCAATCCATCGCCGATGATAAAGGCCGTCCGCAGTAACGAGCTTATCGTCATTGAAAACAAGGCGTCCCATAAATCCCCTGTTGCAGAAAAACAGAAACGCAAATTCACCAAAAACTACCAGTCCACGACCTGTATTATCGCCCCGCTTGTTTGTCACCACAGAGTAGTCGGCGTGCTTAACCTGGCTGATAAATACGGCGCGGAAAAATTCACCGATGAGGATATTGCTATAGTCGAACTGTTTCGCCATCTTGTCGGAGCATCTATCGGCAATATCAAACTTTTCGAAAAGACGCAGATACAGGCCAAGACTGACGGTCTGACCGGCCTGGTTAACCATATAACGTTTTACGAACATCTTGAAAAAGAGCTTCGCAGATGCCAGCGGTATGGCGGCCAGATTGCGGTAATAATGATTGATATAGACAATTTGAAATCCATAAATGATACCTATGGCCACCGCGCAGGCGATATGGCAATAAAAAGTGTCAGCAGAAGAATTGTCACCTGTGTTCGCAAAATCGATATCGCTGCTCGTTACGGCGGCGATGAATTCGCTATTATCCTGCCGAACACTTCAATAACTGAAGCTGTTACTGTCGCCGAAAGAATGATTGAGGAAGTTTCACAAACACCGATTGTCTGGGAAAGACAAAAGATTCAACTGTCAATCAGCATCGGGGCAGGTCAATACGATGGCGATATATGTCCTGATGAGGCAACCCGTCATAGCGATGAGGCCCTCTACGCCGCCAAACAAGCCGGCAAAAATACTGTAAAAGTGTTCGAACTGTCAAAAAACGCCTCTAAATAACGACCTTATAAATCCTGTTTAAACATTCCTGTCGACAAATCTCTTAATCGGGCTGTATAATGATGCCTATGCCCGAAAAAGGTAAAAATAACTCGCTTTTTTCCGATATAGAAAATGCAAAACTGCAGTCAAACGCCCCGCTTGCGGCTCGAATGCGCCCACGCAGCCTCGACGAATTTGCCGGTCAGAAAGACTTCATAGCACCCGGTAAACTCCTTCGCCGAATGTTGGACGCAGGAGCGATAAGCAGTCTTATATTTTTCGGCCCACCGGGTACCGGCAAAACCTCACTTGCGACAATAATCGCCAATTTGACAAACGCAAAATTCCACTATTTAAGCGCCCCTGCCGCTACTGTCGCAGACATCCGCCAAGTTATCCAAAAGGCAAAAGATGCTCTCATAACCAAAGGCGGGAAAACTGTGCTGTTTATAGATGAAATTCATCGTTTCAATCGGGCTCAGCAGGATGTGCTTTTAGACGATGTCGAAACTGGCGTGATTATTCTTATCGGCGCGACTACTGAGAATCCATATTTTGCGATTAATTCGCCTTTGATTTCACGCAGCACAATCTTCGAATTCAAACCTTTGGAAAAATCCGATATCGTAGAACTGCTCAAAAGAGCCGTTACAGACCGCCAGAGAGGCCTGGGCAATTTAGACGTCCGGACAACTGAAGAGGCTCTCGAATATATCGCGATTATGAGCGACGGCGATGGGCGCAAGGCTCTGACCGCCCTCGAGATAGGAGTGATGTCACAGAAAAACACCGGCGCCGAAGCAATAAAATTCGACATCGAAGTCGCCAAAGAGTCAATCCAGCAAAAAGCGATTGTCTTCGACCCGACAGGCGATACACATTACGATTTGGCCAGCGCATTACAGAAAAGTATGCGAGGTTCAGACCCCGATGCGACGGTTTACTGGCTGGCAAGGCTGATAGCCGGCGGACAGGACCCCCGCTTCATCGCAAGGCGGATAGCGATTTGTGCTGCTGAGGATGTCGGCAATGCCGACCCGATAGCGACGGTTCTGGCCGCGGCGGCGGTTCAGATATCTGAATTTGTCGGTTTTCCAGAGGCTCAGCTCCCGCTGGCCCAGGCCGCGATTTATATCGCCTGCGCCCCGAAATCCAACGCCTCTGCCAAGGCAATATGGATGGCTTCAAGCGATGCCAAGAACAAGCGGACAATCCCTGTACCCAAACATTTAAAGGATTCTCACTATGCCGGTGCAAAAAAACAGGGTTACGGCTCCGAATACAAATATCCGCACGATTGGCCCGAAGGTTTCGTCCCGCAAGATTACCTGCCGGGTAAAACCTCAAATTATTACAGGCCCACCGACCGCGGAAGGGAAAAAATTATAAAGGATTATTTGCAAAAACTTGAAAATTTGTTAAAAGAGGTAAAGTCCTGATTATGAATCCAACGGAGGGATACTGAATGGACAAACAGCAACTTCGGCAGCACATTAGAACGCAGCTTAGCAGAATGACAGGTCAGCAGCGGGTCGATAAAAGTCAAAAGGCCTGCAAGGACCTGATTGATACGCCTGAGTTTCGGAACGCCAACATAATAATGGCATATCTTTCTTTATCGCACGAGGCAGATACCGCGCCTTTTATTCTCTATGCCTGGCAGCATTCAAAGACCATTGCCGTCCCAAAAATTTCCTGGCAGCAGAGGCATATGATAGCGGTTGAGATTAATTCGCTTGAAACCGGCATCGCCACCGAAGCAGGCGGCCTGCGAAATCCCGTTACAGGTGTGCCCGTCCCGCTGGAGGATATCGACCTTATTGTGACACCCGGCCTTGCCTTCGATAAAAAAGGCAATCGTCTCGGCCGAGGCGGTTCTTATTACGACAGATTTTTCAGTAACGAAAAACTGCGAGCCGTTAAATGCGGATTTGCTTTTTCTGAGCAGATATTTGATGATGTGCCTGTTGTGGAACATGACAGGCCGATTGATATGCTCGTTACCGATGAGGGCGTGACATATTTCAATAAAAAATAATTCTTAATCTAAGGAAAAATATAAAATGGCTATTTCCGGTTACAGACCCAACAGAAACAGAAATATAATTTACTATGCGGCTGCCGTTATTATCATCGCCGTGACGGTATTTTTCTTTTTCCCGTTTGGCGGCAGAAAAACTACAAGTGAAAAAATCACACCTCCTGTCCAACAAACGCCTCAACAGACCGGCAATATAAATTCTGATAAAATCGGAACTGCTGCCGATGTTAATATCAGCAACAATCCCCGTGTGGCCGCACTGCTCAAAGATGCGCAGTACTGTATCGCTGAAGGAAAAATTATTACAGCAAGAAACACTCTCAATGACGTCCTTAATATGTCTTTGGACCCATCCGTCAGGGAGACGGTAAAAAAACGGCTGACCGACCTGGCACAGAATTGGCTTTTCAGCCGAACTATACAGCTCGGCGATGATTTATGTTCAAGCTATAAGGTTCAGCCGGGCGAATTGTTTTCTCAAATTGCAATTCAACATAAGGTTCCTTATCAGTTCCTGATGAAAATAAATAATATACCCGATGAAAAAAGCCTTCGTGCCGACCAGGTAATAAAGGTAGTGAACGGTCCGTTTCACGCGATTGTTTACAGCTCTTCGTTTACTATGGACCTTTATCTCCAGAATGTTTATATAAAAACTTACAAAGTCGGCCTTGGCAAACCGGGACACGAAACTCCTGTCGGCCTGTGGCGGGCAAAAATCGGCGGAAAGATGGTCAAGCCGACCTGGACCGACCCTGAAACTGGAAAAACTTATCACGCCGACGACCCGGATTATCCGCTCGGCTCAGGCTGGATAGCTCTTGATGGAATAGACAACAGAACTCGCGGCATAGAGGGCATTGCAATTCACGGCACAAACGATGAAACTACTATCGGTACAAAAAGCTCCCGCGGCTGTATCCGTCTTTACAATGGAGAACTGGTCGAACTTTACGATATATTCGAACCCGGTTATTCAGAACTTCGTGTCGTCGAATAAATTTAGACACGGATTTTTTGTTTAGCCCCCGTCGATAATTGCTTCCACTATATCAAATATAGCCTTTTTGGTCGGATAATTCGCGTTGTTTGTGATGATGGAAAAAATGTACTCTCTGTCTTTGTCGGCAGCTATACATAAACCTGATAAAGAACGAACGCCATTTATATAGCCGGTTTTCGCGAATACTCTGCTGCGATAGCGGTCTTTATAAAATTGTTTTTTTATCGTTCCGTCAACGCCGCCGACGGCCAATGTCTGTTTGAAAGCCGGCCAAAGTTCGCCCTTGTATGCGTCAAGCAATACCCGCGTAATAACATTGGCGGATAGTTTGTTGACGACGCTTAAGCCGCTGCCGTCATCGATATAAAATTCGGCCTTGTTAGCGCCGAGGCTCGAAAGATAATCCCCTATTACCCTTCTGCCGCCCTGCCAACTGCCGGCTTTACCGCCTGTGGCCGTTTGAGTTGCCAGTGTTTTTAAAAGGCACTCTGCGGCTATCTGGAGGCTGTCCTTATTGCAGTTTTGAATAACCTCCATTATCGGCGTTTCAAACTCGGCGATTATCTGCATATCCCGCTGGTTAACAGATGCCTCGGTTAAGGGGCTTTGAATCTCGATTCCTGAGCGGGTAAGACTTTCATAAAGAAGACAGCCAAAGAACATTGCCGGTTTTTCGATAGCGACATCGAACGAAGCGGGATTTTTGCATTTGCCGTAAACGATAATAACGTTTTCCTGCTCTGTGCGATTCGAGCCGATAGCGGTTTGTCCTTTTTTTGTAATTGGCGTGACATTATTAAGCAGTTGCAGGAATCCTGAGTTAGGCTCTTCGGTCAGTTTGATTCGGCCGGCAGCATTTACAGCAGAAATTTTCATACAGTTGCCGTTATAATTAAGGCCGCTTATTTCACACGCATAAGGCCTGTTAAGCTGTGCCTTGGGCCAGTTTTGATGAACTCGGTCATTATCGAAAATGGAGCTGTCAATAATTATGCCGTCCAGTTTATCTATGGATTTTGCCTTAAGAGCATCAGTAATTTGCTGAATAAAATCTTTGCCGGCAAATCCCAAAAGCGGATCGCCGCCTCCAATTACAACGAGGTTGCGGTCTATAATGCCGGCCTTTGTTACAAATTTGTAATCGGCACCAAGTTTTTTCAGCGTCGTGAAACTTGTAACCAATTTCATATTGGAGGCCGGCGTTAGCGGCGTTGCAGGATTATAATTGAAAACATTCCTGCCGGTTTGTGCATCAACAACCATAACGCTGTATTCAACGTTATTCTGGTCTTTTCTCGCGATGATTTGCGATATTTTCTCCTGTAAAGACGCACTGCAAGCTGCCTGCTGTATAAAAACCAGCATCAATATCGCAAAATATCTTATTCTGATAGATAACATGGTTAGCCTTTCTAACAAAAAAACTGCTGCAATGCAACAATTAATGTAAATTATTCATTTATAATGACTTATGGCGAATAATTGCAAGTTGTCTTAAAATTTCCGCAAATATTCAGAATTTTTGATATAACTTGTTGCCACAGAAAGAGTTATAAAATATTTCATATTTTTTTCTGTTGAATTGACAATTTTGCATATGCTGGTATACTTCCATCCATATATGAAGATAAGAATTTTGCGGCTTTTTAGCCGTGGCGCACTTCCGGAATACCAGTGGATGAATATTCCGGAAGTTTTTTTATGGATTTGGCAGGCTCACCATAAATTTATTGACAGTTCATTGCGTAATTGTTTTTAATATAGCTACTTATGTCAAGTTTATCGTCAAAAAAAGGCATTTTCAGCGCCTCTGTCTTACAGAATCGCTGCCTGAGTGATTGTTTCTTTCGCCTGAGTCTTGAGCTTGAAAAAAAGGCTAATCTTTCATTTTCCCGGGCATCTGCCGGCCAGTTCGTTGAAATCGACGTTTCGCAGCTCGCCCTGCCATCTGAAAAACTCATACCTGAACAGCTTTCAGATTCTGCTCAAAGAAGTATTATTCTGCGAAGGCCTTTCAGTTTTGCCGATATCAATTGCAGTAAAGATAGTACGATTTTGGAAATTCTTTATTGTGTTCTCGGCCCCGCTACGTTGAGAATGAAAACCCTCAAAACAGGAGACACTGTTAATCTCATTGGCCCGCTCGGAACCGGTTTTGCAGTCCCTGAAAATAAAAAATTGGCAATACTTGCCGCCGGCGGAATGGGCGCTCCCCCGCTTATACATCTTGCGAAAGTTCTTAAAAAACAATGTCAGGATACGAGGATATTAGCTTTTGTCGGCGCGAAAACAAAAATGGGGTTGTCGTTTTTCGATATAAAGACAGATAAACTTAAGAAAAAAACTGATATTACCCTGGAAGAGTTCGCCAAACATAATATTAAAACGTTTATAAGCACAGACGACGGCTCTGCCGGCCATAAAGGATTTGTTACCCAGTCACTGAGAAATTGGCTTCTTGAAAATAAGCCCGATGGAGAAGAAACAATAATTTATGCCTGCGGTCCGGAAGCGATGCTTTCTGCGACTGCCGCGTTAAGCAGCGAGTGTAAAATCCCCTGCCAGGTCAGCCTTGAAAGACGGATGGCCTGCGGTATCGGATTATGTCAAAGTTGTGCAGTTAAATGCCGTGACAAAACAAGCGGTGATACGTTATACAAACTCTGCTGTAAAGATGGTCCTGTTTTCTGGTCAGACGAAGTTGTATGGGAATAAAGATATGAACCTTTCCGTAAATCTGGGCTCGCTGAAGCTCATAAATCCGTTAATAACGGCATCGGGGACGTGCGGTTATGCCGATGAGCTTGACGATTTTGCTGATATAAATCTGCTCGGCGGTTTTATAACAAAAAGTATCACTCTAAAACCGAGACTTGGTAATTCAGTGCCGCGGATTGTCGAGACAGATTCGGGGATGCTCAACGCCATAGGACTGGCAAATATCGGGGTCGAAAAGTTTATACAGGAAAAAATCCCCCTGATGGAGCATTATAAAACTCCATTTTTTGTAAATATTGCAGGCCAGACTATCGATGAATATGTCGCTGTCGCCGACAAATTGGCACAATGCGAGCAGATAGCAGGTCTTGAGCTAAATATAAGCTGTCCCAACGTCAAAAAAGGCGGCATAACTTTTGGCACAGACCCTGCTCTTGTCCGGCAGATTACCAGCGAGGTAAAAAAAGCCGTCAAAGATAAACTGCTTATCGTCAAGCTTACTCCGAACGTGACTGATATCAGCGCTATTGCCCGCGCAGCCATTGATTGCGGAGCCGATGCCTTGAGCCTTATAAATACCTTTACGGCAATGGTTATCGATATTGAGACTAAACAGCCTGTTCTTGCCAACCGCACAGGCGGCCTGTCAGGCCCCGCGATAAAGCCTATAGCGGTTTATCTGGTAAACAAGGTCTATAATGAAGTCGCCAAACCTGCCGGTATTCCTTTAATTGGCGGCGGCGGTATAAGAAACGCATCCGATGCAATAGAGTTTATCATCGCTGGAGCGACAGCCGTGACGATAGGTACAGCCGGCTTCATTTATCCGGATTGTGCGGTCAAAATCATAGAAGGCATAAAGCAATATTGTCAGCGGCACAGTATAGCCGCTCTTAATGAGCTTATTGGCAGCTTGAAATAGTATATCGGAAGGTTATAATATTATTTTGTTATACCGGCGATAAAAATGGATACACTTAAGGCACTTTACGAATATTTTCCGGCCTCTGTTTTTACAGGCAGAGCTTTGGTTTTCATAAGCGAGGACTGGCGGATAGAGCTTACCGAACATCAAAACTCCGATTTCAGCAAAAAAAACAACGACTGCCCTGTTATAAGGGTTAAGGTTTTCAAAAAGGCGCTGAACGGTGAATTTGTGCCGGGCCATTATGAGGATTTCCAGATAAGCGAGGTCGGCGAGCTTGCCGCGCAGATTGAACGCTATATACAGGCTGCGGTCGGCAGAAATATCAGGGAATACCCGGAAAATGTCTGAAAACAGCTTGAACTTTGTCGAAAAAGACGGACGATTAGTTTTTAATATCAAAGTTGCTGCCGGCAGCAGCAAAACAGAAGTTGTAGGAATTTATAACGGTATGCTGAAAGTCAGGCTTTCTGCCGCGCCCGAAAAAGGCAAAGCCAACCAGGCTCTTATTAGACTGCTTTCAGAAAAATTTAATATCCCGAAAGCTCGAATAACCATCACGGCAGGTTTGACTTCGAAGATAAAACAGGTGTCCATGGAAAATATAACGGGCCAGACTATTTATGCGATTTTGAGTGACAGCAAATGAAAACGAAATTTATTTTTTTTGTATTGACTGCAATCTGTCTGACTGCTGCTGCGCCTCAGGGCATAGGCAGGACAGATTATTATCCCAATTCAATTGAAAACGTTCTCAAGCTTGACGAAAATGAAATAGACCTTGCCTCAAGTATTCTGCTGGTCAGTAAAAGGTGGAACACTCAGCTCAACATTTACCGTTATCTCGACACCATCGACGAAATGGCCGAACAAGTCCGCCAGGCTGCAGGGCCTTCCGCGAATAATCACAAGATAATCGAGGCTATCAACTCACTTTTATTTAAAAAGATTGGATTCAAACCTGTTGACAATGCTGACAATCCGGACGACCTTTTTCTAAACTCGGTCCTCGACAACAAAAGAGGATATTGCCTGAGTTTGTCGATACTGTATCTTTCCATCGGCGAAAGACTCGATTTGCCCCTGTATGGGGTGGTTGTTCCGGGTCATTTCTTTGTTCGCTACGATGATAAAAACAGATCGTTCAACATTGAAACCACTCAAAAAGGAGTAAACCCTTCCGACGACCATTATAGAAAAGAATTCAAAATACCTGACAGTACCGACGGCGTTTATCTTCGCAATCTGACCAAAAAGGAAACCATCGGCTGTTTTTTCAATAATCTGGCGAATATCTATTACAATAATAACCAGATAGAAATCGCCTTCTATTATCAGCAACTGGCTGTCGCCCTTACTCCTTCGCTGGCCGAAGCCAGAACTAATCTTGGCAACATCTACCTGAAAAAGAATATGACCGATTCCGCGATTGAACAGTACGAAAGAGCGCTGAGAATAAATCCGTCAGATGCGAAAACGCATCATAATCTTGCCAATGCGTATAAGAAGAAAGGTCTTACAGACGCGGCAATCAAACAGTACAGCATCGCGATTGAGCTCGACCCCAATTATATCGAAATCTATAAAGGCCTTGCTCAAGCATATCATACGAAAGGTCTCGACTCAAAAGCAATCGCAATATTGAAAAACGCTATCGATGTCAACTCACGCGACCCTGATGTCTATATAACCCTGGCCGGGATTTATCACGATACTGGGAATCTCGACTTGGCCATTTCAAATTATAGTCTTGCACTCAGTTTAAAAAGCGACTCTGTCGAGGCGGCCTGCGGTCTCGGCTATGCCTACTTTCAAAAAGAAAGATACTATGATGCGATTCAGCAGTTCCGCACGGCAGTATATTGCGACACTCTTAATGCGAGGGCGCATTTAGGGCTCGGTCTGGCTTATAACAAACTCGGCTGGCAGGAGGACGAAATTCTGTCGTATGAAGCCGCCATAAAGGCCGACCCTAATATGGTCGCCGCATATCAGAATCTTGCCGGCGTTTATATGGGCCGAAAACTTTATGACCCTGCCGTAGAAAATTATAAATCCGCGATAAAACTGAGTCCGCAGGATGCCAACCTTTACTTCAATCTGGGCATCGCATATTCAGAACAAAAAAATCAGGAGGATGCAAAACAGTGCTATTTAAAAGCTATCGAGCTTCGCTGGAACTTTCCGGCTGCGCACAACAATCTGGCAATCACTTTATATGCGCTCGGCCGGTACCAGCAGGCACTAAACCACGCGACAATCGCCAAGCAGCAGGGTTTTAAGGTCTCCGAGGACCTGTTAAACCAGTTAAATAAAATTGTGAAAAATAACCAATAACATTTATGTGGAGGGTACTGAAATGGCTGAAAAAACCAAAAAAAGTAATGCGACAAAAGTTTTACTTGCCCTGATTGTAATTGTTTTTCTTGTGGTAGTTATCGGATTGGTCTCTATCGACGGCATACTCAAGTATGCGCTTCAAACCGCGATTACACAGCAGCTCAAAGTCGACGCCTCCGCGTCAAAGGTAAGCTTGAGTATTTTTTCAGGCACCGTTAAGGTTTCCAATCTCAAGATAGGCAACCCGTCCGGCTACCAGTATAAGCATGTTCTCGAAGCAAATTCAATTGCCGTAACAACCAGTATCAGTTCGCTTTTAAGCAATCCAGTAGAAATCAACGATATTACGATTGACGGAATCTCTATGGTAATCGAGCAGAAAGGCCTTACGAACAACCTTAGCGACATACTAAAATCGATACCCGAAAAGCCGAAAACCGAAACTGCCGAGCCGGCGAAAAACGCCAAAGGTGTTCACATTTCATCTGTCGATATGAAAAACCTCAGTGTAACCGCAAAACTTCTTCCTATACCCGGCAAATCTGATGCTTTAACTTTAAGAATTGCATCAATACATCTGTCTAATTTGGGCGGCGAAAAATCATCCCTCGGCGAGGTTGCCGGCAAAATATTCGCAGCGATTTCAAGCGAAATCGCGGCTAAAGGCGCCGGAATCTTCCCGTCCGATTTAACCGGTTCCATTCAGGAGAATGCAGGAAAAACGCTTGAATCATTTGGCGAAATTGGAAAAGGGCTTTTTAAACCTGCAGACAAATCTACAGACAAACCTGCAGACCAGGGAACACAGGAAACGACAACAAATAAGCTCAAGGGATTGTTTGAAAAGAAGAAAAACTAAAATTCGCTGTGCACCGGATTGGATAATATAAAGTCAATAAAAGGCAAAAAGGTATTCATCGCGACCAGCGGCGGAGTTGACAGTTCTACCGCCGCTGCACTGCTCGTCGAAGCGGGATGTGACTGTACAGGCATTTTTATGATAGTTCACGACCACGCTCAGCAGCATTGCGATGATGCAAGAACTATCGCAAAACATCTCGGCATTAATTTTGAAGTTTTGGATTTAAGAGAGGACTTCAAGACGGTTCTCAATTATTTTTGCGGTGAATACAAGCAGGCAAGAACTCCAAATCCCTGTGTTTTTTGCAACCGCAACATCAAATTCGGCAAACTTTTCGATTATGCCAAGAGTAAAGGCGCCGATTTTTTTGCCACGGGCCATTATATCGCCGTCCGCAGCAACGATACCGGCCCTGCTCTTTATGCCGCACCGAATACCGAAAAGGATCAATCTTATGCCCTTGCGATGATTAAGCGTTCCGTTCTGCCTTATTTAATGTTTCCACTTGGCGATTTTGATAAAAGCTATACACGACAAATAGCGAAAAAACTCGGCTTGTCAGTAAGCGACAAAGCCGATTCGCAGGAAATCTGTTTCATTCCGGATTATGACTATGCAGGAAAACTTGAGGAATTATGTCCTGATGTCGCTCAGCAAGGCAATATTGTCGACAGTAGCGGCAAAATCCTCGGCACGCATAACGGCATTCATCATTTCACAATCGGCCAGCGAAGAGGCGTAAAAGTCGCGATGGGTACACCCTGGTATGTAACAAAGCTCGACAGCGTCACAAATACCGTCACTCTCGGGCCACTTGAAGACCTTGTTCACAAATCGCTTATGGCTTTAAATCCTAATTGGCTTATCGAACCGCCGCTGGAGCCGTTTGCCGCGAAAGTAAAAATACGGTATAATCACAAACCGGTAAATGGAACAGTCTATCCGCAGCAGGATTCGGTTAAGGTTATATTTGACCAGCCGCTGCGTGCGATAACGCCGGGACAGACGGCAGTTTTTTATATGGATTCGCCGGCCGGCCTTAAAATGGCTGGCGGCGCATGGATTGACCAGGCTATGGACTAATGGAAAAAGAAAAAGATATTTTGAATATGCTGTCTTCCGCTGAGGCGCACGCGGGCAAACTTTCGAACCGTGCCCTGATAATTCAGCCCGGCGCAATAGGTGATTGCGTCTTAATGCTGCCGTTGGCCGAATTTATCAAAAAAGTCTTCAAAATCGGCACCGTGACCATACTCGGCAGAAGTCACTATATGGAATATTTTCCCACCCGAAGCTGCATTGATAGCATAAAAGACCTCGATTCTGTCGATATGCACAGGCTTTTCGTCAGCCATAAGGATTTTGAGCTTGCCGACGGTGACCCTCTCATAACCGCCTTTGCAGGCTATCAGCATATTTTCACATTTCTCGGACAGCCCGGCGACGACTTCGAACACAACCTGATTTTCACCGCAAACTGCAGCAATTCTGTCGAGGTTGCAACTCTTGCGTTAAAGCCCCCTGCCGATTATAAACACCATATAACAAAATTCTACTTCGATTCAATTTCAGCATCCTGCCCCGATTACAAATATCGCAAGCCGTCGGGGCGATATCGCACCAAAAAATATCTCAAGGCCCTTAAGTCCGACCTTTTACAGGGTCGTGAGATTCTTAGTTCATTCGGTATAAAGAAAAATCAAAAACCGGCAATTATCCACCCCGGCAGCGGCGGTGTCAAAAAGTGCTGGCACATAGATAATTTTTATTCGTTGGCGGAGGAACTGCTCGAAGCCGGCGAAAGTGTGATTTTCCTGCTCGGCCCGGCTGAACAGGAGCGTTTCAATAAAAAAAACATCGACAGATTATCCGCTTTGGCGCCGGTAATAATTGAAAACTCGCTTACTCAGACGTTTCAGATACTCTGCAGTGCCGGCTGCTTCATCGGCAACGACAGTGGAATCGCCCATATTGCCTCGTCGTCCGGCGTCGCCTCGGTCGTTTGTTTCGGACAGACAAATCCCGATGTTTACTGTCCCGCAGGCCCGAAGGTAAAAACCTTCAAATTCGGCGAGTCTGATTTTTCAAAGCCCTCGCCCGAAGCGGTAAGCCGAGTGAGCCGGGCAGCCCTTAAATTCTTAAGTTCTTGACCTGCAATATGTAAGCGTTATAATGATTTGTTTAAGTCAGAGAATCAGGATATTAAATGCCGACAAAAACATTAGAACAACTGGCCCAGTTCGTAAACGGTAAAGTCAAGGGCGACGCGGAAATAAAAATTTCTTCCGTCGCGACCCTTGAAAACGCCTGTCTTTCGGACATAAGTTTCCTGACGAATCAGAAATACGCAAAGGTCCTTGCGGCTACAAAAGCCGGTGCGGTAATCGTCGGTAAAGACATCGATTGTCCCGTATCGCTGCTTATTGCCGAGGACCCCTATTACGCCTTTATGCAAATTGTTGTTCTTCTTTACGGCCACAGGCAGCATAAAAAAATCGGCCTTTCGAAAAAGGCTTCCATCTCCGAAACTGCCAATATCGGCGAAGGCTGCAACATTCATGATTTCGCAACCATTTGCGACAACTCTATCATCGGCGATAATACTATTATTTACCCCGGTGCCTTCATCGGCCCTGATGTGAAAATCGGCGACAATTGTATTTTATATCCCAGCGCAACGATTTACGACGGCTGCACACTCGGCAATAATGTTATAATAAATTCCAATTCAGTAATCGGCAAAGACGGTTATGGCTATGCGACTCATAAAGGCAAACATCACAAAATCCCGCAGATAGGAAAAGTGATAATAGAAGACGATGTCGAAATCGGCTCCAATTGCTGTATTCAAAGAGGAACCCTTGAAGATACGATTATCGGCGCAGGCTGCAAATTCGGCGACCTTATCAATATCGGCCACGGCGCAAAAATCGGCCCCCACTGTCTCTTCGTCGGCCAGATTGGTGTCGCGGGCTCTACGACAATCGGCCATCACTGCGTCATTGCCGCTCAGGTAGGCATTGTAGGACATATTAAAATCGGCAACTGCGTTACGATTGCCGCTCAGGCAGGCGTAATAAATGATATTCCCGATAGTCAGTCTGTCGCCGGAACTCCGGCAATCAGTGCCTTAAGCGCAAAACGCGCATACAGTATAATTGAAGACCTGCCGAAAATTAAAAAGGCAATCAGTCGCCTTGAAAAATCCTCTGATAATGAGTGATAAAAAAATAATTGGTCTGATAGCAGGCGGCGGAATGCTGCCGTTCCTGGTTGCTCGCGGTGCAAAACAGGCGGGTTGCAAGGTTATATGTGTCGGGCTTGGAGATAATCCCGAACCGGGCCTTGCTGATGAAGTCGACGATTATACTCAGGTGCCGCTTGCCCGGCCGGGCACGTGGATTAGAACGTTAAAAAAACAAGGCGTAACCAATGCCATTATGGTCGGCAAGGTTCACAAGGAAAAACTTTTTACGCCGAAGCGTATCTTAAAGTATCTGCCCGACTGGCGGGCATTGAGAATCTACTACTGGCGGCTGAGAAAAAAAAATAAGGCCGACCAGACCATCTTACAGGCGATAGCCGATGAACTTGCAAGCGGAGGTATTATTTTGCAGGACTCAACACAATACTGCAGCGAACATCTTGCCGACAATGGGCTTTTGACAACTGTTCAGCCCGACCAGGGCATTAGCGACGATATAGAATTCGGCTGGGGCATTGTCAAAAAAATCGCTGAACTCGGCATTGGACAGGCGATTACCGTAAAGGAAAAAACTGTAATATCCGTCGAAGCGGTCGAAGGAACGGGAAAGATGATTATTCGCACCGGCCAAACCTGCAAAAAAGGCGGCTGGACAATGTTAAAGGCCGCAAAACCCGGTCAGGACAACCGCTTTGATGTCCCCTGCGTCGGCCCGGAGACCATAAAAGACATAGCCGATAACGGCGGTGTCTGTCTTGTCGTCGAGGCACAAAAAACCATCATTCTCGACAAGCCCAAAACCATAGCCCTTGCCAATAAACTTGGTGTCGCCGTCCTTGGATATTAAAAGAGACTATATGACTTACCGCACAGTCAAATTGTCCGGCTGGAACATAAAACTCGCTGACGATTTCCCGGCCGGTTTCGAATCTGTAATTTCTTCATCTGTGCAGTTGCCCGACGGACAGAGAAGCTCCTTTGAGAAATTGGCGTCTTCAAAGTTCGCGACTGTTTTGAAATTTAACATTTTATTCAGGGCGAAAGTTTACAGCATTATTCTCAAGAAGTATTTCAATCGGGGCATACTTGATATTTTCAAAGCTTTAATTTTCTCTACCCGGGCACAAAAAGCCTTTAATGCCGGTCAAATGCTGCAGCAAAATGGTTTTCTGACTCCCCCTGCGGTTGCCTGCGGACGAAAATTTCTTATGACGCTCGAAGTTAAAGACAGCACGCCTTTATATCAATTACTTGTCAAATTATCCTCGTCCGAAAAACAAAAAATGCTCGAGCAGTTCGGCCAAACTGTCGGCCGGATGCACAATAAGGGCATTTTCCACGGCGATTTAAGACTTGGCAATGTTTTGGTGAAGAAGAATAACGATAAATATGACTTTATTTTTCTCGACAATGAAAGAACAAAGAAATTCTCAATACTGCCTTGGCGGTTAAGAGTTAAAAATCTTGTACAGGCTTTTATGATTCGTGAAAATCTAACCGATAACGATAAATCTTTATTTCTAACCTCTTATCTCGCCCAGCAGCAAATCCCAATCGATGGAAATGTACTTGCAGATAAAGTGGCAGCAAAAACCGCAAAAAGACTTGCCGCCAAAGGCGTTAAAACTGCTTGAGGAAGCGGATATCGTTTTCGAAAAACAGCCTGATATCGGTTATGCCGTATTTTCTCATCGCCAGCCGTTCGATTCCGAATCCGAATGCCCAGCCCGTGTATTTTTCGCTGTCTATATTGACTGCGTTTAGGACATTGGGGTCAACCATTCCGCAGCCGCCTACTTCTATCCATTTTTCTCCTCCCTCATCGGCGACAAACAGCAGGTCAACTTCTGCGCTTGGCTCGGTGAACGGGAAAAAGCTCGGGCGAAGTCTCCATTTCACGTCTTTTCCGAAAAACACGCTAATGAACTGTGCGATAGTGCTTTTCATATCGACCATTGAAACACCTTCATCGACTACCAGAGCTTCGAGCTGGTGGAACATAAACATATGCGTCGCATCGACGGTATCTGGCCGATAAACCCTACCCGGCGCGACCACCCTTATCGGCGGCTTCTGCTTTTCCATAGTGCGGATTTGTATCGTCGATGTCTGGCTTCTCAAAAGCTTATTATTATCTATGCAGAAATTATCTGAAGGGTCTCTTGCGGGATGTCCCGGCGGGATATTTAATGCGACAAAATTATGCCACTCGTCCTCGACTTCCGGGCCGTACGCGATAGCAAAACCCATTCTGCCGAATATCTCAAGCAGTTCGTTTGTGGTTTGCGTTATTATGTGGGCCTTGCCTGTTTCAAATTCAACCCCCGGCAGAGTAACATCGACTATCGGGCCTTTTTGTCCGGATGTGCCCTGGAGTGAATTCTTGAGATGTTCGAAAGCTGTTGTAACTTCCTGTTTGACTTTATTGGCAAGCGCGCCTGCCGCTTTTCTTTGTTCGGCGGGGAAAGAACCGATTTTGCTGAGCATATCCGTCACTATCCCTTTTCGCGAAAGGAAACGGATACGATATTCCTCAAGCTCGGTGGGACTGGTTACCTTTTTGAGCGTTTCGAGAGCATCCTTACCGATTTGTTCGAACTTCTCAAGCACCTGCTGTTCGTGCCTTTTCTACTATGGCATCGAATGCTGCCGGATCAAAAATGGCAATTTCACTTAGCATTTTTCTGTTAAGGCCGATAGAGGCTTTTTTACAGCCGTTGATAAATTGGCCGTATCGTATCTTGCGCATCTTGCATGCTGCGTTCAATCGTGTTACCCACAATCTTCTGAATTGTCTTTTTTTCAGTTTCCGGCCGACTCTCGCGAATACTTCTGACCTTACTACCCGTTCCTTGGCAAGATGATAAGTCCTGCCGGGGTCACCCCGGTGTCCGCTAACTCTTTTGAGGACTCTCTTTCTCGCTTTACGGGTTGCCGAACCTTTTCGTACACGTGGCATATCTGCTTCCTTTACTAACTTTTATTAAGCATTTCTTTCATTACGTTCGCATATACGTCGGCAATGATAAGTGGTTTGCCCAGCCGGCGGCGTCGTTTTGATGATTTACCGCTCATCAAATGCCCGGTAAAGCTTTTGTGAGCCTTGACCTTGCCGCTCGCTGTAATTTTTACACGTTTCTTTAAGCCCTTATGGGTCTTTGTCTTATACATATTTCTGAACCTCACAACTCTTGTTTACAAAAATAAAGATTTGTATGTTAGCAACCTTTCGCTTCAAGGTCAACAACTTACTTTTGTTCTTCTTTGGCCTCCTCCGGCAGCTTCGACTACTTAGGCAGCATCATCACCGTCATTCTTCGGCCATGTACTACTGCGGGATGGTCTAATTTGGCCACATCTTCAAGCTGTGCGATAATCTTGTTCATCAGTTCCTGTCCCAGTTCAAGGTGCATCATCTCGCGTCCCTTGAACATCATCGTAAACTGAACATGATGGCCCTTCTTGAAAAATTCACGGGCATGATTAACTTTTGTCTGACAGTCGTGGGGGTCTGTCTTGGGCCGCAGTCGAATTTCTTTCAAGGTAATTGTGTGCTGCTTTTTCAGATTTTGTTTTTCTTTTCTTTTCAGTTCGTATAGATATTTGCCGAAATCCATTATCCGACATACCGGCGGGTTGCCCTCCGGTGCAATCTCTACCAAATCCAAATCAGCTTCTGTGGCGTGCGCAATCGCCTGTTCAATGCTTACAATTCCTATCTGACTGTTGTCCGCCCCTATCAGACGAACAGGATTGGCGTTGATTTGCCCATTTATTCTCAGTTTTACCTTTCCGATATCTGTTCCCTTTCAATCTTTATAATTTTCATACGCTATTTATATAACCAAATCCTGTGTTTTAGACGCAATTTTCTCTTTCACCACGGCGATAAACCGTTCTGTTCCCAGACTCTTGCTCTCATTACTTGTGCGAATCCTGACATTTACGCTTTGGGTCTCTGCCTCTTTAGGTCCAACGACGAGCATATAAGGTATTCTTTCGTTATGCGCCCGGATAATTTTCGCGCCGACTTTCTCATTCGACATATCAATTCCGCACCGCAATCCCTGCGATTTCAACATCTGATGCAGCTTCTGTGCGTAGTCGTTGGATTTTTCACTTATTGTCAGCACCCTCATCTGCTCAGGCGCCAGCCACAGCGGGAAATTACCGCCGTAATGCTCAATCAGCCCGCCGATGAATCGCTCCATACTGCCAAGCACAGTCCGGTGTATAATCACCGGCTCATGCAGAGCATTATCCGCACCGATATATCTAATATCGAATCGTTTGGCCGCCTGCAGGTCGACCTGATGCGTCGGCCCCTGCCATTCGCGCCCAAGCGAATCTATCAGCTTAATATCAATCTTCGGTGCATAAAACACGCCGCCGCCTTCGTCCATTTCATAAGCCAGCCCGCGTCTTTCCATCGCCAGCCGCAATTCTTTTGTCGCCCTGTCCCATTCCTCTTCTGTGCCGAGGAATTTCGCCGGACGGGTAGCCAAATATGCCTTATACGTATATCCGAACGTCGTCATCATAAAATTCATCAATTCGAGAATCAAATCCAGCTCCTGCCCCAGTTGTTCCGGCGTGCAGAAAGTATGTGCATCGTCCTGCGTAAACCCGCGAACCCGCAGCATCCCGTGAAGCGTTCCGCTCGGCTCATATCGGTAAACCATTCCCAGCTCGCAGAACCGCATCGGCAAATCGCGATAGCTCCGCGGACTGTTGTTATAAATCATATAATGGCCTGGACAGTTCATAGGCTTGAGGTAATAATTCATCTCGTCGATTTTCATCGGCGAATACATCATATCAGCGTATTTTTCCAGATGCCCGCTCTTCTGATACATTTTCTCTGTCGCTATATGCGGCGTGTAAATCATATCATATCCGCGTTTGAGGTGTTCCTCTTTCCAGAACGTCTCAATTATATGCCGGATTAAAGAGCCATTCGGATGCCAAAGTATCAGTCCCTGCCCGATATCGTCGTGCACGCTGTAAATATCGAGCTGCTTGCTCAGAAATCTATGGTCGCGTTTCTTTGCCTCTTCAAGCCTGAAAAGATATTCATCGAGTTCTTTTTTTGTCGCCCAGCAGGTTCCGTAAACTCTCTGGAGCATTTTTTGACTCTGGTCGCCGTGCCAGTATGCCCCCGAGACTGACATAATCTTAAAACTGCCTATCCTGTCCGTGCTCGGCACGTGCGGCCCTCTGCACAAATCCTCAAACCCTTCGCCGTGCGAATAGAAACTTATCGTATCGCCCTGCGCCCTGCCGATATTGTCGATTTTATACTTATTTCCGGCAACGTGTTTTATCGCATCTTCCCTGCCCAATTCCTTCCTGACGAACGACAGTTTCTTCTCGGCGATTTCAGTCATTTTCTTTTCGATTTTCTCAAAATCCTCCGGCCGGATTGGCTCGTCAAGGTCGATATCGTAATAGAATCCGTCCTCGACTGTCGGCCCGTAAACAAGCTGGGCCTTGGGCCAGATACTGCAAATCGCCTCTGCCATAACGTGGGCGCAGCTATGCCGAATTATCTCCAGACCGTCCGGCTTGTTAGCTGTTATGATTGATAGGGCTATATCGGCTTTGATTGGTGTGTTTAAATCGACTGTTTGGCCGTTAATTTTGCCCGCTACCGCATCGCGTGCGAGCCTGGCTCCAATTTTTTCCGCCACCTGGCCTATTGTCAGGCCGTCTTGAATCTCCAATACTTTGCCGTCAGGCAATGTTACTTTAGACATCGATTATATTCCGGCCTTAAATCTCAAATAATATTTCTATAACCTATTGACTGTAAACTGGTAATAATCTTAACAATTCACCAAAAATTGTCAACTAATTACAATTAAAAGATTTAGTTAAAAAGTTCAAGTAATTGATATGGATAATCTATAATAATGTCTGCCCCTGCTCCTATTAGTTCTTTTCTGCCTCTGAAACCCCAGCTTACACCGATGGCTTTTATATTAGCTGCTTTTGCTGTCTGGATATCGATATTGCTGTCGCCAACGAAAATCGCTTCCTGTGGTCGAATATCAAGTTTTTCAAGTATTTGCAGTGCCGCCGTTGGCTCAGGTTTCACCGGCACAGCCTGGGTTGTCCCTTTTACAATTTGAAAGAAACCATCGAAAAAATGGCTGACGATTTTTTGCGACATTTTTTCGTCTTTATTTGTCAAAACCGCCAGTTTGATTTGTCTTTTTGCAAGTTCTGCGACCACTTCCAATAAGCCTTTATATGGCCTGGACTTATTAAGACAAATTTTATCGTATTTTTCGCGCATTTTTGCCAGTACCTGCCCTATAAGCTCTTGTTTATCGCCGGCAAGTGCCTTGCTGATTAGAGTGTCTGTGCCCTCTCCTACCATTTGCTTAATCGCCTCGGTGTTATGGACAGGCTGGCCAAAAAACTTTAGGGCATAATTAGTCGCATCCGCAAGGTCTTGGAGCGAATCTACGAGCGTTCCGTCAAGGTCGAAAATTACGGCTTTATAAGTCATTTATACCTCAAAATTTACGATTTAATGAAGTTGGCAGTTTATTAAACCCTGCTTTTAATGTCAACAAAACAGCTTTTTAAAAGAATATTTTATCTAAATTACTTAATTGCTTGCACTGATATAACAGCAGTGTTATAATAGAATTGCTCCATTACTGCAGCCTGAAAGGGAGCATATGGATATTTCGTTAATGCTGTTAAAAAAAGACGGTACGAAAAAGGTATTTCCCGTCCATGGCAAGGCCGTAACTCTTGGCCGGCGTGAAGATTGCGATTTGTGCATCCCTCTGAAGGTAGTCTCACGAAAGCATTGTCAGCTCAGTCAGGAACTCGATTCTCTTAAAATCCGCGACCTAAAATCCAGCAACGGTACTTTTGTCAACGGCATTAAAGTCGAAGGCGAAGCTGATGCCAAAGCCGGCGACCGCATTCAAATAGGCCCTTTGATTTTCACAATTCAAATTGACGGCCAGCCTGAAGAAATATCTCTTGACGAAACCTCTATAATAATTCAGCCTTCGCCCGACACCTCAAAAGCAAGCCAGGAAGATATGAACGGTAGCGGCACTTTCGTCGGCTGATTAAACAAAACTCCTCGTTTTTGTTCCCTTGTATACTCTAACTATTGGGCGGTACAGGACTCAAACTTAAAATCACAACGTACGCCCAAAAAAGAACTTATCAAAAACAGCAAAAGTCAACAGGTGCATAATCCGGTGCATCTTTTGACAATTTACCCTGAACTTGGGGTGATTGTCAAGGCTTGGCCGAACCTGCCGGAGCATATCAAAAAACAGATTAAGGCGATTATTCAATCGGCGGGGGCAAAATGAAAACCTGCGGACTAATTCGATTTATCAAAGGCGATGTTTCGGCTGGGATAGTCGGCTGCTGTAACTATCAAGACAGCGGTTGTTTGCTTTGGGGGGACTGCAAGGTTGAAACAGGCCAGCGGTGTTCTTATTTTGAAAAGACAGTCTTACCGACAGCAGCGGAGTTAGGGATTCAGGAAAATATCCTTGCCGCTTATTCGCTAAAAACCAATTCGCCCGATGTCCTGATAAAAGCCACAAAAAGTATCCGGCGTTGTTCCTGCGGGGAAGTATTGAAACCCCGGCAGCGGATATGCGATAAATGCTCCGAAAAGAGCAGAAAACAGGCTTACCGCGATTATCGACAACGATTGAGTCTGACGCGCCACAGTTAACGCATTTTTGGCTTTTGTAAGTCCTTGTTAATTCAACACTTAAAAAATGCCATTTTTGAGATACGATGTTTGGGGCATATTTTGATTTTCAAATCAACCTGGGGCATTTAAAGCGTTTCACTGGCAATGGTTTTTTAAAAGTAAATCCCCGACTTTTCGGTGTCTTTGGAGAAATCGTCTCAAAGAGGTGGAAAAGTCCTGCTATCTGTGTGCGTAAAAGACTGCGAAAACTCCTGTTGATTATAAAAAAAACCTGAGTTTTCTTACATAGTAAAAAGGGCCCGCAATCTGACTTTCTTTAGTCTTTGGGTAAATTCTTCAAAGGGTCGGAAAAGTCGGACTTTTTGCGGTCTTTGGGAAAGTTCAAAAACGAGTTTTCTTGCATATAAAAAGAGTGAGGCTTTTTATATAATTTCTCTGCGTTTGTGAGGACATCATCAATGAATTGCGGCAAGGCATATTCCGACTTTCTATCCTCGTTGGGCAAATTATTGACGATTGAACAAGAATACCTAATAAGAAAGAGTTCGTTTGTGATATGTTAATATTTTTTACATTGCCGGCGTTAAGGTTGAGGATATTCTCGAACCGGCCTGCCGTACTGGTCGGAATGAATGCCTGGACCATACTACTCTTATAGGGCTTTTGTTATGGTTGGTTGTTGTAGTCTGGAGTCTCACCCTTCTCTAAAGCATCGAGAAGTTCTACGTTGATGTGTGATTTCTTGACAACAGGTTGTTGCGTTGCCTTAGCTTCTTTATAGCAACGTTCCATAATTCGAGTTGCTTTGGCTGGGTTGCCTTTTGGGACTTTGCCATCCGAGGCGAGTTCGTTAAATTTCTGAACCGCTGCATTTCGGCAATCAGCCCCATATTCAGTGTCAAGGTCTGTAAGGAGGTCCTCATATTGGGCATTCCTGGCTCTTTCTTGTTCGGCAGTCCGTTGTTCAGATGAATGCTGCCCTTTTTCTCTTAATTGAGTTGCAAGCCGACTATTATCTTCCCGTAATTTAGAGTATTGATTTTCTGTGCAGAGGTAAACCATAGTCATGAAGACCCCGTAACCGAAGACCGCAAGGATACATATAAAAACTAAGGTATTTTTTATCCACTTGCGTTTTTTCTTTGGCGGTATTTCATCAGATAAAACAGGCTTTGGCCTTGATTCTTTTTGAGGAAAAATATGTTTTGAAAATCTAACACAACAGCCCAAAAATACAAGTAAACCCAACTGCACGCCAAGCCTGCCAAAGTCTATTGCATCAGCGTTACTCGGCGGTTTATCGAAAATAAAACCATATTCAAGGGGCAAAAATTTCTTAATATTTGAGTCGCGTACTTTGTAAATTTCTACCCAGGGCGGGAACAAGCAGGACGCCACTATTAAAGTCAAAATAAGAACAAGCAAGATTTTCTTCATAACAGATTCCTCGGATAAATTTCAAGGGCATTTTATCCTCATTTCAGCGGATAATCAAGCTGAATATCGCTTGGCTAAAGCCTGTATTTTTGGTCCTGCTCCCTGAGCCAGCGTTCAAAATCGTCCACACGATAGTAGGCCCGGCCGTTAATAATTTTATAAACCGGCCCTTGATTACGGCTCCGCCATTGTTTCATCTGGCCTACAGTGAAGCCGTATTCATCAGCAATCTTTCGGGCATTGACATATTTAGGCATTACTTTTCTCAAAAATATTGTTTATTCTTGTAATCGCTTCGGGATTGCCTGTGTTCATCTGGACGAGATACCTTTGCACGTCGGGCGGATATAGCTTGTAACGATGGGTAAATTTTATGGCCGTAACAAATCTCTTATGAATCAGGTGGTCTAATTCTGGGACTGTTAGGTTTAATTCGGGGTACTTATCGCAAAACTCTCTTGTTGTTAATAATTTCCAGCTCATAAGACACCTTATAGTTTTTCGGCCTGTTCTATTTCGTCCTGAATGAAGTGAATACTATGGCAATATCGAGTAGATTGACTGTTGATTGTTAGTTCGTCGTCAAACTCCTGTAATATTTTCAGGACGGTTTTTAACTTCCTGATTTTCCGCTTTTTTGCAAGCTTTTCAAAGAATTTCATACAGGCCGTTATAACTGCTTAAATTGACAATTCAATAATAATTTTTTAGGGCAAAGGTCTAAAAGTCCGTTGCGCTCGACTCAAAAAAGCCGCGTCCTTGTAAAAGTTAAAGCTTACTATAAATGACTTATAATGAGGTTATAGGCAAAATCAAAAACAGGCAAGTTTTTTCGTTAACAGTTTGCTAACAGTTTTGGTGTCCGTTTGGTGTCCGTTTGTAGGTAGTTTTTTATGTAAAAATATTATAAAATTATCTTGTAAAGCTGATAACGCCGGGGGATAATGACAGTATGAAATCAATAGACTCAAATCCAATATTGTTTAATCCAAAATTTATGGGCAGGTTAAGCCTATCTGCAAAGACGGCTGCGCTACTATTGAGCGTCATTATACCTGCCCGCTTTTTACGAAAGGGTAATGTTATGGAATCAATAGAAAGAAAAAACGAAAATCACGATTTTGAAAAAGAACTTGCCATTGACAAAATTGCGGGGGAACTAAGAAAAGCAGATGGGCAGCTTGTTATTGACTTGTCAGATGAATTTGTAGATACCTGCCTGTATGACAGGGAAATGCTTATTGAGGGTTGCATTGCCGGCATACAGTCAAAACTTCGCCATTTGCGGTGGGAAGAAGAACGGGCGCAAACGTGGCAGGCAAGACGCGAATATCGCAACAAATTACAAGGCCAGAAAAAACTTGCTCACATTCTCAAAGAAATCAAGGCCGTTTTTGGTTCTTATGTGCCGTCTTTTCAGCGGGAAATAATACAACTTGCAATCGAAGGGCAAAAACCCGCTGAAAACTGGCAACATTCAAACAGCACAAAAGAGTATTGTTTGGGAAATCTTGAAACAGTGTTAGACGGTTGCGACATACCTTTTCGGAACAAAATTTGCCTTGCTTATATGACAGATATTTTGCCTGAACTCGAAGCTGAATACGATGCAGAAGAAGCGGAAAGAATTGCGACCGATGAACTTCTTAATTTAACCAACGGCAAAACAGCGGAGCAAATTCGTTCTATGATTAAAGCGATTGAGACAAGCGGAATCATCGAGAAGGTAACAAAATAATCAGGAACAAACAGGGGCAGGTTTCGGCCTGCCCTTTTCCTTGACAGGAATGATTTATGAAATTATCAGATATTCAAAAAAACTTAGCGACTTGGACAGGTTTTCTTCCGGAGTTAAATAAAGATAGGTCAAAAAGCCAAAGCGCAGACTATAGTGGTATTCTAAACGGATTAAAACACCTTGAAGAAAATTTCGAGTCATTAAAAGGTATAGCAAACATACAAAGCAATGATGTAATTTGCAGGAGAATTGATGATATTGAAAAATTAAGCAGAGAAATCAAAAGCTTCATTTTTAAGTCGATAAATAGTCCCACTGGCACTGATTGGATGATGTCCTTAGAACATCTTAACAGTTTAATTATCAAATGCAAAGAATTGTCTAAAGACCTTGCGAACCTGCCAGCGGTCCCGCTGCCGGGTAGCGGCAAGGGGAAAACGCCGACCGATTTAATGACTTTGACGGTAACGAAAACTAAATATAAGGTTCACCCTTCAACAATACGCAGAGCCATCAAAGCCGGACATTTAATAAATTACCAAACGAAAACCAAGTCCCAAAATGCCCTTATACTGGTAAGCGAAAGCCAAATCAGGGGGAAATATCCACCGATAAAATAATACTGTCAAAATAATTTTCTTGATTCGACCTTAGCATTTTGTTAGCAAAGCCTTAGCATTTCATAACCAAGCCTAATCACATTCCGTAATTCTGCATTTTCATAGCTAAGCAGGTTTATAATAAAGGTATGATAAATGAACAGATTACAACATACGTTTCGCTTGAATCACTTTCGGCTAACCTTAACTTGCCAAAAGCATATCTCAAACAACTTGTGGCAAACCGTTTGATTCCGTGTCTGAATGTAAATGGACGATTGCGATTTGATATTGCAAATGTCCGACAGACATTGAGCGACCTTGCGGCAAAGGGGAGCGGCAATGGCTAACGGTGCGTTAATCAATCTTTCTACGTTGTGCCGCTTACTCGGCTGTTCTCGTCAGACCTGCTATGCTTGGCTCCACAGTGAGCAGCTACCGTCCGCTGCGAAAGTTATTTTAGGCCGGCGTTACTGGTTACGTTCACAGGTCGAAACTTTTTTACAGGGAAACAAAAGATGAAACCGAAAATAAAAAGGCCGTCTTTTTGGCGAAGACGGCGGCGATATAAATTTAGCAGTTATTACCGTACAGCCATTGCCGCAAGAAAACAAATTAAAAATTTAATTCTGCATACCAGCAGCGGGGCCGAACAACAACGATTGCGGCAGCATATCAAGTTGGTAAACGCCGAGACTATCAGCTTGGCGGTACAGCGGGACCGGCAAATTCGGGGGCTGGCTTCTTAATGACTATCGACTACATCACAATCCCGCTGTCAATTTTGCAAGACCCGAATCTATGCGATAAGCAAAAAATGCTCTTGGGGTTGATTATCGGGTTTAACTCCAAAGGTCTTATGATGAACAATGAGGATATTGGGAAACTTCTTATGCTTAACCCTGATTATGTCAGTCAGCTAATAAGCGACCTTGAAGCAAAAAAACGTGTCAGGATTACCGGCGCACAGAGCAGATACAGGAAAATCTACTTTGAGAAAAACCTAAATGTAGAAGGCGGTTTACTTTTAGAAAAACCTCAAAGTAAAGACGTTCTACTCTTAGAAAAACCTAAACCTACTTTGAGAAAAACCTCAAACAAAATAGAAAAGAATATAAATAATACTATACTTACCCTGGGGTTTGACGACTTTTGGAGAACATACCCCAAAAAGAAATCAAAGGCAGACGCAGAAAAGGCGTTTAATAAACTTAATCCAAACAAGGGGCTTTTCGATACGATGATGAAAGCTCTGGGAAAACATAAACAGACCGAAGATTGGCAAAAAGAAGACGGCAAATATATCCCATATCCCGCGACCTGGCTGAATAAGCGGCGATGGGAAGATGAACTGCCGGAAGATTCGACTGATACCGATACCCGAAATCCTAAACAGGAATATTTAGACGCAAGGAACACAAATGCAAACAACAGAACAGAAACCGTTACCGTCTAACTTGGCAGCAGAAGCGGCGCTGTTGGGTTCAATGTTGCTATGCCCACAGTATATCAACAAAATATCGGGCGAAATAACCGCCGAAGATTTTACTGATTATGTTTTCAGGGATTTTTTTGAAGCGATTAAAGCTGTAAGCCAAAACGCAGAAGCGGATAAAGGCTTTGATTGTTTACTGGTTCGAGACTGGCTTGTATCTCAAAAGAAAATGGACGACAAGGCCGCCGCCGAATGGCTTGTCAAGATTACCGACTCTGTTCCGTCTGGTGAAAATTGGGAATATTATCTAAATATCGTTAAGACAAAAACTCTTGAGCGGCAAATCGTTTGTGAAGTCAATGCTATAAGCCAAAAAATGTACGACCATTCTTTAAGTCCCGAAGAAAAAAAATCTTTAATCGAAGAAGCGGCATTTAGAATTAAAACCAGAAAATCAGAACAACCACAGCTTATTAGCGAAATCGTAATCCAGCTTTTTGATGAATGGGGGAAACACGAACAGGGAATAAAAACTGGAATCGGAAATCTTGACTTTATGATTGAAGGCTTCGGCAAAGGGCAACTGGTCGTAATAGCCGGTCGTCCGTCAATGGGAAAATCAAGTCTGGCTCTTGATTTCCTGATAAACTTATGCCGGCAAGGAAAAAAGGTTGCGATGTTCTCTTTGGAAATGTCCGAATCGCAGGTTGTTGAAAGGCTTATTTGTAACGTTGCCGAAGTGGACAGCAATAGATTTAAAAACTATGACTTTTTATCAGGCGAGGAAAAAGAAAGAGTACACAATGCACAAAGCGAACTTCACGGCTTTAAGTGCTGGCTCGACAAGTCAACGGTTTTAACCCCGACATCTTTAGCGACAAAGGCAAGACTCTTGAAGCTCGAATTTGATATTGATTTGATAATCATAGATTATTTACAGCTCATCTATGCGGGCAAGGCCGAAAACAGGCAGCAGGAAATAACTAAAATCTGCGCCGAAATCAAAACACTGGCGAGGACTCTGGACATACCGATAATTTTACTTTCTCAACTGAATCGCTCTTGTGAAATGCGAACAGACAAAAGACCGCAACTGTCAGACTTGCGGGAATCAGGCAGTATCGAACAGGATGCAGACCTTGTGCTTTTATTGCACAGGCCGGACTATTATGCCAGAAAAGAAAATGCAGCGGCAGAAGATAAAGGCAAAACGGAATTGATTGTAGCAAAGAACAGACAGGGCCGGACAGGAATAGTGCCGCTTGTTTGGTTCGGTGAATGGTTTAGTTTCAGGAATCAGGCGAAGATATAAAAAACAAAATGGTTCGCCGCTCGATGTATAGAGTTGTAAAAAATAATAACTTTATTGAAAGGTTGAAAAAATGAACAAGCACCCGCTTAAATCAAAAACAATTCTCTGCGCCCTGGCGATTATTTTAATCGCGGGCATTTCTCTGCTCGGAATCGGAGAAAAACCCGCCGCGATTACTTATGATAATCTCGGCGTAATTAGTAAGGTCAATCAAATTGAAAAATCGAAATGGCTTATAGTGGCATTTGCGGCAGCGGGCGTAATATATGGCCGTTATACGGCAAAGGAAAGTGAAGGTAAAAAAGATGAAAACTAAGAAAATTATATCGCTGTTGTTGGTTTTATTTTTAAGTGCCATTTGTTTTGGTGTTGCGATAACAAGCGACCCGTGGCTTGGTGGGGGTTGGAATGTCGCCGCTCCAAACAATGAATCGCTTAGCGGAAATACTTACAAAGAACTTCAGGATTTACGCAAGGGTGTGGGTATTCGTATGACCAAAGAGCATATCGCCTTTGCGCCGAGTTCTGTTGGTGGAGAACACAGGCCGGGCGGTTGTTCGATACTTTTTTATGATAATACGGCGGCAATAGACGCTAATGTTACGGGCGACGCTTTTGTTCACGATGGTTTAATTTACGACACTACGCTTTTACAATTCTTTACGATGAACGCCGCCGAAGATGCGAAAGTAGCCATACTCATAGGCACAGCAGGGATAGCCGATTCTAATGTAACAATAGGCAAGATAAATTTCTTTGTCGATGAAGACAATATGGCCTCTAATTCTGCCGTTAAAGTTCCGAGTCAACAGTCTGTAAAAGCATATTCTGATTCCGGCACTCAAACTATGACTAATAAAACGCTTACCGCGCCTGTTTTGACTTCACCTGTTTTAAATACAGGTCTTTCCGGTACAGCGTTTCTTGACGAAGATGATATGGCCTCTGATTCTGCTACTAAAGTTGCAAGTCAGCAATCAATTAAGAAGTATGTTGACGACCAAATAGTTACAGCAAAAACATCTGCTTTTAATCCGACTACAATGGCAGGTGCGAGCGATTCTATTGGAACGGTAACACTTCCAAACGGCTTAATAATGAAATGGGGTACTGTTTCAAGAACTGGTACTGATACCACAGTAACCTTTGCGGCGGCATTTCCCAATGCGTGTTTTCAAGTTATTTCCTGTGGTGCTGTTTATGGTGGAAGTGGAGTAGCCTCAAAAACATTAAGTACAACTGGTTGCGTTCTTGTGTGTAGGTCAAGTGAAGAAACATCTTATAGATATTTCGCAATAGGGCGATAAAAAAGGAGCTTGAAAAAATGAATATTGGTGATGGCCAGCCCCGACTTTTGACTGCGAGCGATGCAGCGAAATATCTTGCCGTGTCGGAAAGAACTCTTTGGAATCTTACCCACACGCAAAAAATTCCATCAGTCCGAATAGGTAGCCGTGCCATAAGGTATGATTTGCACGATTTAGACGCATTTATCGCCACTGTAAAGGAAGCGAACCAACTGAAGGTTTTTTAAGTGATTATATTTTAGACTTTGGTTATAACATTAGCAAGGTAAGAAAGAAGCGAAAATGTCCAGTATCGGAAAGCAGACAACAGAGACAGGGACGCGGTATTATGTTCAGTTATCTCCCGGCGAAAACGTCCGGCGGCCAAAAATTCATTTAGGGACTGTTTCAAAGAAGCAAGCCGAATCCGCAAAAGTACATATCGAAAATCTGCTTAAAAGTAATAAGACTGGGTTAGTTTTGACAACGGCAACACAGGATTGGCTTGTCGGTATCCCTGAAAGTTTACGGGACCGGCTGGAAAAATTGGGACTTGTCGAAACCAGAGGCGGTAAGCGATGGACGGTTGCGGCCTGGGTATCGCAGTATATCGCTAAGCGTCCGGACGTAAAAGAATCAACACGTCGAAAATGGCGCGATGTCGAAAGTAGATTGACGGCCTTTTTCCGGAATGACTGTATTGGAGATGTTACTGTCCAGCACGCTAAAAACTTTCGGGTATATCTGCAAAGCACAGTTGGGCTTTCAGAGAATACGCTGCGGCGACATATCGGTATCGCAAGGCAGTTTTTCAATTCAGCGGTTGACGCTGAGCATATCGCCAAAAATCCATTCAGAGGACAATCTGTATCCGTCAGGGCAAACGAAGCCCGTTTCTTTTATGTAACGCCTAAAATGGCACAGGAAGTCCTTGCGGCTTGTTCTGATGCGGAATGGCGGCTTATCTTTGGCTTGGCCCGCTTTGGCGGCCTGCGATGTCCAAGTGAAGTCCTGCGACTTAAATGGGTCGATGTCGATTTTGATAAGCAGCGGTTCATGGTCCACGCCTCAAAGACCGAACATCACGCTGACAGCGGAATCCGTATCGTCCCGATGTTTCCTGAACTGAAGCCCTTGTTTCAAGATGCCTTTGATAAGGCCAAGACAGGCGATATTTACTGCATAACCCGATACCGGAACGGTTCAAACCTTTGTACGCAAATGAGGCGTATTGTTAAGCAATCAGGTATTGAGTCTTGGCCCAAGATATTCCAAAATTTGCGAAGTACGCGGGAAACAGAATTATTCAAAATGACTAATGGTAATGTTAAGGCGGTTTGTAAGTGGATAGGAAATTCTCCAGCGGTTGCGATGCAGCACTATGCACAGCTAACCGAAAGCGATATGCAAGAAGCTGCAAAGACGACTTTATTAAATGAGGCTGAAAAAGAGGTGCAAGATAAGGTGCATAATCAGGTGCAGAACACAGCGGAACAGTCCCGCACAGAGCCGCAAGAAATACCTGAACCAATTACCGTAAGCCCCGCTGATTGCGAGAGCAAACACGAACTTGCGGGAGTTTGCGAAAGCGTGCAAAATGGTAAGGACTGGGCGGTACAGGACTTGAACCTACGGCCTCCTGCGTGTCGAGCAGGCGCTCTAGCCAGCTGAGCTAACCGCCCCGCTGACATAGATTATCGCATTCGGGGGGAAATTTATCAAGACTTTTCTAACTTCGCAATACTTTAAGGATTTGAGCGTATTTCGGGCTGATATATTTCTTTGGGGTCCAGACGGCCAATTCAAGGCTTTTTCTGCACGGGCAGGTTTCATCACAAAATACCTGCTTTGACCGCAATACAGCCTCAATCAATCTGATTGTATTCGCGGTCGCTTCGTTCAGGTTGCCGATAATTTCTTTCAACAGTTCCGGCGCAGGGGCCTTTTTCTCCTGTTTTCGCCAACTGTCGTAATCGCTAACCATTGCGACAAGAACAAAGCACATCTGGGCCTCTCTTGCCAGCTTCGCTTCCGGCATAGCTGTCATACCTATAAGTTCGCCGCCCCATTTTCGGTGCATCAAAGATTCCGCTACGGTCGAAAACTGCGGCCCTTCCATGCAAACATAAGCAGCTTTTTTATGAACAGTTGCTTTGACACTGCCTGCAACATTCGAAATTATTTTTCTCAATCTGCCGCAATATGGTTCAGCCATCTCACAATGAACGGCGGCAATACCATCAAAGAAAGTGCTTTTTCTTTTAAAAGTCTTGTCAATTACCTGGTCAACTATCACAAGGTCTTTAGGTTTTATCTTCAGCGCAAGCGAACCCACTGCTGCGGTTGCGATTAAAGATGTTACACCTATCTTCTTTAGAGCGTAAATATTCGCGGCAAAAGGTACGACTGAAGGATTGAATTTATGTCCTACGCCATGCCTGTTTAGAAATGCTACTTTCTTGCCGGCAAAAGTACCAATCATTATCTTATCGCTGGGCCAGCCGAAAGGCGTATTAACTTTGACTTTGCGAACCTTTTCAAGCTGCTTCTCAAAAACATCCCCAAGTCCCGAACCGCCTATTAAGCCTATAATTTCCGACATTGCCGTTCCTTTAGCTTAAAGTTTCCAGTCTGAAGCGCCTTTGACCAGCTTATTCTGAATAACCATCCCTACAAAGGTGGTAAATATCAGCACCGCGGGCATAAACCAGCCATATTCATTTACAAGCGAATATACAAAATCGCCGGATTCGACCTGATTCTTTTCATAAAGGTTCGCCAGCGCCAGCAGGCCTGTAATTATCAGAACCGCACCGCCTAAACTCGTAAAAAGCATAACTGAGATTTTGAAGACGATAAATGAAATCATTCCGCCTGCCACGATGCCGATAATGGCTCCGGCCCAGATATATTGCGATGGCAATCCTATAGCATACCAGATACAGCTTGTTATTATTCCTCCCGCCACCGCGCCAAGCGCGCTGACCGCCCAGTGCATAAGCGGAATTGAAAGAATGGCCAGCAAAATAAGTCCAATTATCCCTCCCCAAAGCACCGCACTGGGACCTGTGCCGATTCTTTGGCCCAACTCCATACCCGCAAAGAGTCCCACCATCCCGAAACTGACGACGGCGAGCACCTTAAATATACGCCAGCCATATATGAGATAAACGGCGCCGAAAGAGACTGCTATAAGGGCCTCCAGCCAGCTCAGTTTGGTTATCTGTTCCCATAACATATTCATCGGCATAATCTGCTGACTTTCCGCTTCGGCGAGTATTAAAGACATCATTTTTTATCTCCTTTGTTCTCATCGGCCGGCTTGTCCGATGCAGCTTTAACGCAGGCAGACGGCGAGAGAACGAGCTGTACTATAGCTCCGAAAACTATCATTATTGTCAGAGCCATCGCATAAAAATGGCTTTTTTCCGCAATATAATTTACAGGCTTTGAAACTTTATAAAAAAGCAGTATAACCATTCCTGCAAAAATAATCACTGAACCCAGTGACGAGGCTGTAACCGCAATAAACATTCGCGGCACAAGCACGGCGATAAAACCGGCAACCGCCGCCGCGATAACCGTCACCGCAAAAACGATTATCGAAGACGATTTAATATTATCAATTGCCCTGGCTGTAAAGTACCAAGCCATTTTGCGGGTTATTTCAGCAGCCTGCGGCAGATTTATCACAGCATCGCTATATTCATATTCCGGCCAGCTGGGACAGTAATGCTGCGACAAGAGGTCTTCTTCCGAACCGCTCGTATATTCGGTGTCGCTGCTGAGGCCGGCCGATGCTATGACAAGAACTATTACGGCAGCGGCGGCAGTACCGAAAATCCCCAGCGTAGTTTTTTCAATCAACGCTCCAACCACTATTCCGATAAATATAACTGCCAGAACGATATTAACGCCAAAACTGCCGATACATACAACCGCTGCGGCAAAAATACCGCCGCCGGCGAGCGCGCCGAGAACCTTGCGCCATCGCAGCCCGGCCAGCCAGATACAAAGGCCAAGTATGACTACAACAATACCCGGGACAGTCAATATCCGACTGTCAAACTTTTCAGCAAGACTTTGATAATATTCAATCGCTTCAAACATCGTTGATATATCTGTTATCGGTCTTTTATGGGGAAAGTCTTGAATTTGGGTAATTTTTGGGAGAAAGGGGAAATATCGTGGATTAGAGGAGTTAAAACCCCAGGCAAAAAACAGCAAGTCCTTGAAAATGGGATACTTGCATTGCAGACAAGCTTGTTATATTATTATGGCGGTAAAAGATGATAAGAAAGGGATTGTTATGTTCGCAAAATGGATAGATTTTGTTGAAAAGGACATCTGGCGAATGCGTTTGAAGGACCATTCGCGAGGTAAATCGTTTGCCATCCGGCTTGTCCAGATAATTGTTCTTGCTGTTCGCGGTTTTAATGAAAACAAATGCAAATTTAAGGCATCTGCTCTGACCTTCTACTCACTGCTCTCCATGGTGCCGATTATCGCTTTAATGTTCGGAATTGCCAAGGGGTTCGGACTGCAGAAACAGGTGGAGGAACAACTGCTCGCAAAGATGCAGGGACAAGAAGAAGTAATCACAAAAATCATAGATTTTTCAAATGCAATGCTCGAAAACACGAGTGGCGGTCTTATAGCCGGCATCGGAGTTACGTTTTTATTCTGGGCGATAATAAAGGTTTTGAGCAATATTGAAAACTCATTCAACGACATTTGGGGCGTAATAAAGCCGCGAAGTTTCGGCAGAAAATTCGGCGATTACATCTCTATGATACTTGTCTGTCCCATTCTTCTGGCTATCTCCGGAAGTGCGACCATTTTTGTAAGCAGCCAGGTTAAACTCGTAATAGAAAAATTGCCTCTACTGCAAAATCTCGGTCCGGCGATTTGGCTGCCGCTCAAGCTGCTTCCTTATGTAACAATCTGGGTTGTTTTCACTTTTATCTTTGCCTTTATGCCGAATACGAAAGTAAGATTCAAATCTGCCCTTATAGGAGGTATCGTGGCCGGCACGATTTTCCAGATTGTGCAGTGGATATATATAAATTTCCAGATAGGAGTCGCCAGATACGGCGCTATCTACGGCAGCTTTGCCGCAATGCCCCTGTTTTTGATTTGGCTCCAGACAAGCTGGCTCATTGTCTTATTCGGCGCCGAAGTGTCTTTCGCTCATCAAAACGTCGAGACTTATGAATTTGAGCCGGATTGTCTGTCGGTTAGTAAATCGTTCAAAACGCTGCTTTCGCTGCTTATCGTGCAGCAGTTAGTGAAAAAATTCTGTAAAGGAGAAAAACCGGCCGATGCCCCCGGACTTTCGCATGATTTGGAGATACCGGTTCGATTAGTCAGGCAAATTTTATATAGTCTGTCAGTATCCGGAGTGTTGTCGGAAGTCAGAAACAAGGACAAAGAGTTTGCCTATCAGCCGGCTATTGATGTTGACAAAATGACTATAAAGTTTGTTATAGACCAGCTCGAACTGTATGGCACTTCCAACGTACCAGTGGCCAAATCAGGCGAGCTTGATAAACTATCCGACTGCCTGCGGCAATTCAGCGAGACTATCGAAAAATCGCCGGCCAATATTCTTTTGAAGAATTTATAAACCTGCGCAATTGTCATTCCCGCGAAAGTAGGAATCCATTTTGGTTAGCCCTGCCATCATTTTAATTCCCGAATCCTCAGGATTTTGTTGCCTTGAAAAACAAAATCAAAGGGAACTATGGCAGGGTTCGTTAAAAAAACATTTGTGCCAGTTTTCATTTAACCCCCGCCGCTCGATGCGGGGTTTGCTTGTCCCGCACCTATTGAACATTCACGTTCTTCCATTTTTATATTTATTGGAAAAATAGGTGCGGTGGTTTAGCCCCCGGGCTTGCTTGCCCTGCCTGCCCTGTAAGATTGGCTTTGCCAATCTTATCGGGGTGAGATGCCGCAGCTATCTCATCGGGGTGCCGGGGTAATGCTCCGCCTTGCGGCTGGGGGTTCGTCATTCTGAACGAAGTGAAGAATCTTGTCATTCCCGACCTGTTCGCCAATCCATTTTCAACCGTGTTTAGCCCCGTCATCTTAAATTTGCCGCAGCAAATTTGATGACGGGGTTCATTTCGGAACAACAGAGCCCCGAATGTAAATGAGGGGTAATTTATCTCATCGTTGTCATTCCCGACCTGTTCGGGAATCCACGTCGTTTAACGGCTGACACAGAAACCATGTCCTGAGCGCAGTCGAATGGGTTGTTTCGAGTAAAGCCTTTGCTTTGAACACGAAAGTTATTCGCAGAATAACTTGTTGAAACAAACAGTGCAAATCCATGTCTATTCGTCCCGATTCATCGGGATTCGTGGTTAAATTACGTTCGCAGAACACCGCCTTAAAGCAATTGACCGTGTAAATCCGTGTTAATCAGTGTCTAAATTCTCTGCTGAAGCGAAGCGAAAGCCCTCGATTCTTCAGGTTTTTTCTTCCTTGAGAGAAAAAACGGAGAGGGTGGGCTCTGTGGTGAATAATCCGTGTTAATCCGCGATAATCCGTGGTTCGCCAAAATCAATTATCTCTTTATTTCTTCGTGGCGGCGTTTACCCCGCTTGCCCTGTGAGAAGGCGCTTCGCCTATCTCACCGGGGTGAAGTGCTTTTTCAAATGATAATTTCAATATTATAAAAGCTACTTCAGCGGGGCGGCTATCTCATCGGGGCGCAATCCGCGGTTAAATTTCTTCGTGTTTCTTCTTTTCTTCGTGGTGAAAAACCGTCCCCGTGAACTCTGCCTGCCCTGTAAGATTGGCTTTGCCAATCTTATCGGGGTGGTGAAAATAATTTTAACTTTTAGTTTTTCACTTTACACTTTATTGCTATCTCATCGGGGTTGGATGTTAGAAATGCTGACGCAACCATTTTACGTAAGACGAAACGAGCCTCGCAACCTCAACCCTTTTACGATTTTTTCGTGTCTTCGTGCCTTGCTGGCTACGGCTACCTCATCGGAGTGGCTTAAATTCGTGTCTATTTGTGGTTAATTAAAATTCTGTGTAATCTGTGGCTAAAATAATTCGTGTCGCTTCGTGTTTATTCGTGGCTAATACAATTTCCCGAATTATTTAGAGTTTCCCTTTATATGCACATCGTATTGCGTAAATGGAATTGTCATTCCATTGCTTTCAATGGAAATTTTCAGCTTTTCCGTTATGTCAAAATATACACTCCAATAGTCCGCCGGTTTCACCCACGGGCGGACAACAAATTTTACGGAACTGTCACCAAGCTCACAGACTGCAACCGTAGGAGCAGGATTCTTAAGGATTCTCGCATCGGCGCCGAGAACGTTTTCTATGACCTGTTTGGCCTTCTTCAGGTCGTCATCGTAAGAAACGCCTATCGTCAGGTCGATTCTTCTCGTATCGTTGGCAGTGAAGTTCTGGATTGTGCCGCCTGTAACCTGCGCGTTGGGTATGATAATTCGGATGTTGTCAATCGAGTTAATTACTGTGGTTAGAACCTGTATTTCCTGAACTGTCCCCTGAACCCCCGCTATCGCGACAAAGTCGCCTACTTTGAATGGTTTGAAGATAACCATAAGTATGCCGGCGGCGAAATTCGATAAAGAACCCTGCAGTGCAAAAGCAACCGCCAGTGCGGCGGCACCGAGTACAGCAATAGCGGCTGTCAGTTTTATCCCGATTCGGTCCAAAGCCGCGATAATTACGAATGCGAGCAAACCGAAATAGCTCATATGCTGAACAAATGTTACAAGCAGCATCTCGACTTTGGCCTTTATCATTACCTTTCCAATAATCGCACAAATCAATTTCGATAACCAGCGGCCTATCACGAAGATAAGAATTGCAGCCAACAAGTTTAAAGCAAAGGCTGTTCCTTGAGTTGCGATAAACTGTTTTATAATATCAATGATATGTTGCGGATTCGCTTTCGATGTTTCCTCAGCGGTTTGTGCCGATTGTACCTGCTCGGCCATTACGGGGACGGCCATTGCAAGAAAAACTACCAATACGACAAGACTGTAAATAATACCGCTTCTTTTGTTTTTAATTTTCATTTATACCCCTTTCTATACACAAATATTATGATGAACAGAATTCATTGTCAATAAATTAGATTCATGATGATTTTACAATCACGGGAATGGTCGTTCCATATATTCTACGCCATTTGATACTATATCCAGATAATCCTTATCACTCAATCCTTCTTGCCAATAGCAATAAGGCAGGTAGCCAATTGAATTCCCACTTGGCAAAGTTGTTGACGAATCTTGCGGCTCTGCTGTTCGAAAGATAAATAATTGGGCAAATCTTTGGCTCGTTGGAGGTATTTGTCAATATATCCCATTATTTCTTCGATGGTTTTCTTGTCATGAGGATCTTTGCTCAAATCGGCATACTCATAAAATGTCCAGGTATCGACACCCAACCCCTCGATAATATCAATAATCTGTTGTCGATTATAAGTTTCGTTGTGTGTAGTACCAAGGGCGGTATCTATCTGGGCCCACCAGTCATGAAGATGTACGTGAGTAAGTTGTGTTTCTTTCTGACCATCTCGATACATCTCGCTAATTATATAATGGCCGCCTGCACGCAATACTCGTTTCATTTCAGCAAAAACCTGCGACAGAGATGAGAAATGGTGCAGCGAATTGGAAATACAGACAGTATCAAAGCTTTCATGATCAAAAGCTAAATGTGCTGCGTCCATCTGAAAAAAACTAATGCCTTTCTGTTCAAAAACAGTATTAACTGCTTTCTTGGCAATATCAACTCCAACTATCTCAATATAATCTTTTAGAGATTTTTTCAATATCCTGATAAAACTTCCATCGCCAGTAGCAACATCCAATACTCTGCCGCCGGAGATATTGCCTAATATCTGCTCAAAGTCCACGTATTCTCTCCGCTAACACTGGTTCAATGCCTTCACTAAAAAACTCCGACCAATCCTCTATCCTCTTAAAGGACTTATATTTCGAGACCCGAAACGTCGCCGCCCATTTCCTGTAATTTGCTGTAGTATATCTGGAATCTTTCGGTAAGGGACGCCATCGCCTTGCTGAGATTTGCAATATCGGTTTGAAGCCCTTTGGCCTCGGCGCCCATTTGCTGAGTAATTGGGATTGCTTGCAGCTTGGCGGCTAATTTCTCAAGTTCGGCCTTTTTGGCAACAATTGCGTCTTTATACTCTATTGCCTTGGCTTTGAGCTGCTCAACATTCATTTTATTGGCCTCGGCCTGAACGTCGGCAATAGGCTGCTCGGAGTCTGCCTTTTTGCCGCAGCCTGCTAAACCAAGCAAACAGCCAGCCATCAGCACGTACAGTCCAATTTTCATCGCATTCATTGTTTCTCCTTTTAAAATTTATTAATAACATCCCGAATCAATAAGTGCGGATGAGAGGAGTCGAACCTCCATTCCCTTTCGAGAACAGGTACCTGAAACCTGCGCGTCTGCCAGTTCCGCCACATCCGCTTAAAAATCTGGCCGTTTACCAACCTTACCGATAACGATTTTATATCATTTTCCTGACTTTAGCAACCAGTTCTTTGACGTGCCCAACCGAGACGGCAAGCTCCTTCTTTTCATTTTCATTGAGGTCAAGCTGTATGACTTTTTCTACCCCGTTTTTGCCCAGTACGGCCGGTACGCCGACGAAATACCCGCCGACATCATATTCCTTATCGCAATATACACAGCACGGCAAGGTCGCCTTTTCATCGTTCAGAACGGCCTTTGCCATTTTGACCGCCCCCGCCGCCGGTGCGTAAAAAGCACTCGTTCCCATCAGGTTCACGACCTCTATCCCGCCCATTCTGGTCCTTTTAACAATTTCCTCAATCGTCTTCTCATCGAGCAATTCAGTCAACGGCTTTCCCGATACGGTGGTAAATCTCGGCAGCGGAACCATATCATCGCCGTGGCCGCCGAGCAGGACACAGTCCATATCGCCGGCACTGACGCCGAGTTTTTCACTAACGAAATAAGCGAATCTCGCGGCATCGAGCACCCCTGCCATTCCCATTACCTTGTTTTTCTTAAAGCCGCTTATCATCGCCGCGGCATTGGTCATCGCATCAAGAGGATTACAAACCACTATGATAAAACTGTTCGGCGAATATCTTACAATCTGCTGCGTTACGCTTTTGACGATTTCGGTATTCTTCGCGAGCAAATCGTCCCTGCTCATACCCGGCTTTCGAGGCAGACCGCTCGTTATAATCACAATATCACTGTCAGCAGTTACCGCCCAGTCGGTTGTGCCGGTGATTTTGCAGTTATATCCGCACAGGCTCGATGCCTGAGCCATATCGAGGGCCTTGCCCTCGGCCAAGCCCTTAACGATGTCTATAAGCACAATATCGCCCAGTTCCTGATAAGCGGCCAAAAACGCCGTCGTCGCCCCGACATTGCCCGCACCAACTACCGTAATTTTCCTTCGTTTCATTAGTTTTGCTCCGTAATTTTTAGCCACTAAGGCACTAAGGCACTAAGTTTAAAATATACTATCAGATTTAATGAGTATTTCAATAGGTGAGATTTTTACCACCCCGATGAAGTAGTTGCGACCCCGATAGGATAGTTGCGACATCCTATAGGGCAGGCAGAGCAGGCATTGAACGTCGAACTTTCAACGTCCAACAATATGGAACCGCCGAAGGCGAGATTTTTTTAATTTTTTAGCCCTAAAGGGCTTTTGCCTTAAAACAAAACGACGTTATAATCCAATCAATAAGGAAAAGAGAGGAAGCAAAAAAACGGTGTCTGACAACTTTAATTTTTCTTATTTAGTATATAATTTCATATTCGTCCAGCGAATAAGATAATTCATTGATTTTTGTTTCGTATATTTTTGGTTTCAGATTTCTACGTGAGCACCAATTTATGACAGTTTTTTTATCTTCTTTTTTAATTTTACAGCCAAGACGAACTGACACCAGTGCGTCAGGATTAAACATTTGCGAAGTTCTTGGTTTTTCAGGCAGTACAACTCTCCATTCTTGCTCATATTTCCAGCATGATGCTTTAGTAAAAAATATTTTTTCACATATTTCTTTTTCATCATTAGTAAAAGGATTCCAATCGTAATCATTAGTCTGTGGGTATTTGACATTATCAGGAACACATGGGGCGTTATTAAAAACAAAAAGTAATTTATTGTAATCGAAACCCATGCAAATTCCTTGATGTGATTCTGTATAATGTGACCACATCAAAATATCTAACCCGACATTTTTCTTATCACAAGGTTTTAGCTCGGTAAAAGACAATACCCCCATATTTAGGTAACTTTTAAATTTGTCGCTAAAATAGGCTCTGAGCTCTGATATAGGCTTTTGATCAATAGCTTGTTTAGTTTTAACTAAATCTATTCCTACCCTTGTAATTTTTTCAGGATTGATATTTTCAATATATTTTAATATCTGTTCTTTGGTGATATTGCTTAAGTTAGGAGGAATTTTACAATCAAACGGGTCGTTGAATTGGTCTGGATGGGAAAAATATAGTTCGTTATTTATAAATATATTATGAGTAAATTCGAAATTGTTTCCAGAAAGCGGTCTGTATTTGTAAAGTATTTTTGGTGAAAGTTTCATAATCTCTTTTATTTTTAGCATCCGTTGTCTTTTTGTTGCTTATTATTAGGATGAATCATAGCCTTAAATGTTGTGGTTTATCAAGCCGAAAATTTGAATAAAAAATCATTTCCGCTTACTAATCATAAAAGCACCAAAGCCGAGCAGCAAAAGCGTGGCAGGTTCGGGAACAAGAACGATTGAAGCTGTATTACCGATTTGGAACTGGTTATTGATTATATCACCGTTTGCAAGTGTGCCGGTTAATACTCTATAGGGTTCATCTTGATAAAAACCACCTAATAAGCCAGTAATTTCAGTAAAACCAATAGGACTTCCATCAATGGCAAAGTTAGAACCATTTATTATCAGTTCTGAATTATTCTCCAGCCATAAATGGTCATGAATGATAGAGCCACCAGAGACTATTATGCGACCATTACCACTAGCATAAATTGTATTGACAGACCCATCAGTAAATATTACGGTTCCATCTTCACTTGCGACTAAGGAACCGTTTACTACGCCTCCAGACATTTCAACTTGACTATTTTTGAAAGCATATAAATCATAAACTGACCCGCCGGACATAATTATTTTCCCATTATCATCAGCACAAAACTGAAAACCTTCACCAGACGAAATTGTTCCTTTGCTATTATCGTTAACATTTAGAACATCAACATAGCCTCCCGACATTATCATTTGACTGCTATCATAAGCATATAAATAATTCGCATAACCATCTGTGATTTTTATTTGGCTTCTGTCATTGGCAGTTAATCCCATACTCGAACCACCTGATATATTTAACCTGCTATCTGCATATCCGCTTAATACATAGTGGTAAGGAATATCACCCCCTGCAAGTAAATTAAATGTTGTATTCATACCAGGTGTTTGATAATCCACCCACACATCGTCATTAATTGTATTACTGATGTTGTGCGTTCCTCCATCCTTGAACTCTGTTAGGCTGAGTCCTTCATCAGCTACAATGAACAAAACCGCTGCTATGAAACAAATTGTCATTCTTACATTCTTCATTCTCTTCTTTTTTCCCCAAAAAATTGTTATTGTTTAATTTTTTACGAATAATTTGCACAGCGATACCGCTGAATTGTGAACGAATGGGAAATCCTCAAAAACAATTGCATTTTCTTCCTTCTCCGTTCCTTACAGTTTTCTCTTAATACTAAATTATACCTGAAATAACTTTGCTAATCAACATAAACAAATTAAAGATGTAATTTGTCCTAATATGAACAAGAATCCGTATTTTTTTCAAAAAAATACCGTTTTCCCTTGATTTTTGTTAAAAATATGGTATAATATGCAAATTGTTAAGCAAAAACTTAACAATTTGAGTGAATAGTGAATAGTTAATAGTGAATAGCAATACGAGGCGGAGACAGCTTAGAACCAAAAATCCGAAATTCTAATATCTAAATCCTAAACAATATCGAATTGCCAAAATACAAATATCCAAAACTGTTTCGGGCATTGGAAAATTAGTCCCGATTTATCGGGATTGAATTTGTTTAGGATTTAGAGTTTCTAATCAGAAAATCAGCAGTTTCAAATGAGGTTTACACGATGACTAAAATAACTTTTTCTATTATGATTCCGGCGTTTATTGAAAAAATCGTTTTGTATTTTGTTCTTCGTTATCGAAAGAAAAAATACGGTAAGGCGTTCAGGCAGATAAGATTAATCACAAACGGGCCGGTTGAGCCGGAATATCGATATACTATGGTTGACCCAGAGGACTATCCGCAACTGTCGAAGTATAACTGGCTACTTGCAAGAAACAGAGGCAATAAATGCTATGCCGTCTGCTACGAGGGTAAACAAATACTGCATATGCACAGAATGTTAATGAATGCGCCCAAAGGGCTGTTAGTTGACCACAAAGACCGCAACGGACTGAATAATACCAAACGCAACCTGCGACTGGCGACACATTCACAAAATAACTGCAACAGAATCATATCGCGACCCAAGAGTTCCAAATACAGGGGAGTAATGTATATAAAAGAAACCAACAAATACCGTGCAGGCATAGCTATTAAGGGTGAGAAAATACATTTGGGATTGTTTACCAATGAAGAAGACGCGGCAAAGGCATACGATAAGGCGGCAAAAGAACTGCACAAAGATTTCGCGGTTTTGAACTTCCCCGAAGAACACTTACTAATTTAAGATTTAAGATTGAAAATTTAAGGAACGCCCTCCTTTGGCGGGTAAACTGCGTGAGAATTTTTAATCCAATCAATAAGGAAAAGAGAAGAAGCAAAAAAAACGGTGTCTGCGGAGAGATGACCCCGCGATAGTGATTGCGGGACTAAACGAATTTTTAACAACCCCCGGCCCCGCAATTTCCCTTTCTGCGGAAAAGAAAATTAAATCTACCCACCGCAATTTTGCCTCAAGGTGCAAAATTCAGATGCGGGGGTTGCCTTCGGCAAAGAACTTCATTGGGGCGGGGTCTTCGCTTCGCTTCGACGGGGGCTAATCTACTTTATCGGGGTAAAATTCGCATCGTTACGCATTTGTCGCACTACGTCAGCAAGTGAACTTTGCAGCGACATCAACTTTTGTCTTAAATCATTTTCTTCTCTCGTTAAAGCCGCTAATTTTTTGCCGCATTCACTATCAAATGCGTCTTTTTCCTGAATGACAAATACTCTCAACATCTCGCTAAGTACAGCTTTGGAACTCTCAGCGTCCGGGGCGGTAAACGTAACTTCAATATCCGCCGTATCAGTCAGTTTCACTGTTAAGTTTTCTTTCAAAGCTGACACAAATTCTGATACATCCGTCCCGCCCGAAGAATTATCTTTAAACCATTTCGTCGCTCGTACTTTGTCACGGCGAAACACGTACCTCAAAAAATTTTCGTTCTGGAGCCTGGCCATTGCTCTTTTGGCTTCAATTGTGATAGACTCCGTTTGAACTTCCGGCGTCTCCTGTCTCAGAAGAAACATAGGCCTTTCGCAGCGGAGAAATGCTCTGGATATATACAGGGTTCTGAACCTTCCGCTTTCCTGCGGCTCGAAATCGCCCAATAAAGTAACCGGCCCTTCTCCGACCAGGCGCAGGCTGTCCTTTGCCTCTTGTACGCGTTCAAGCTGGCGATTACAGGTTTCGATGTCGCGCTGGAGACCTTGACATGCCCTTGAGTACGAATCCAGACTTTTTATTTGCTCCGAAATTGTCTGCATTTGCTCGTTCTGTTTTTTACTGAGCGTTTGCAGCGATTCGTCGTTTTGTATAAGGCGAATCATATCATCGAGCATTTTGATGGAATCAAAAGGCGAAACGAATCGTATTTCAGTAATATGGTCGCTGCTCATAACTATACATAAACCGTCAGGGAAAACTGCCGTATAAGTTGAGGGCAGGTCTTGGCGTTCGAAAGTCTTGTCTTCCCAGGCGTATTTGGCCGGCTCGCCGAAGATGCTTATGATTTTATCGAGGCCTGTCGCTTTAACATCTGATTGTTCGGCTTTTGAGTTGGCATCTGGCATAGGCTCAACCGCACTGCAAGTGCTGAAAAACAAAACGGAAACAGCGGCCAGGGCAGCGAATAAATTCTCTCTCATTTCTTCGTCCTTTCAGTTGAATTTTTTTGTTTTGTGTAATAGTAAACCTTATACGCTCCTGATGCCGTTATGTTAACAGAATTCTTAAAATAATCAAAAAAAACAGGAAATAAATCTCGGTTCGCCCTGCCATCATTTTAATCCTCCGTAGGGGGACAATGGCAGGGTCAGAGCCGCGACCGTAAAGAAGAGGCTATTCACTATTGTTTGGAGTTTATCTCTTCACATCTCTTGACAAGCTCATCGTCTATAAGCGTCGGCTCATCGTTGGCATCTGCCGTCGCGAAGACAAGGACAAACGGTTTACAACAGATTTTTCCTGAAAAGCTGCGGAAACCCGCTTTGAAATCTTTTGTATTCTTAACGGCATCGCCGCAGTTAAAGGCAATCGCATAAACCGTGTTCGGCTCAAGTTTGACCGGCAGAGACCACTGAGTAAGCGACGAATCAAAAGCAGGTTCGCCGGTTACGCGGGGCAATATTCCGGGCGCAAACGAAGAATAAAACCAGCTTGCCTCTTCCATCGGCTCGCTGAATTTAATTGTTATCCTGTCAAGTGCGGAATTGACATCATCTGCAAAAATATAGGGAACTGCGGCGATTATTGACGACTCTTCGGGCGCCATTTTACCCGCTTTGCGTTTGGCAGTGCCGGAGCGGATATCCTGGAGCATCTTGAGCGACCGCAGCGCAGCGGTTCGTTCTAACGGGAAATTAGCCAATACATATTCAAAATATTCAAGAGCAATGCCGGTCTGTCCTATTTCGAAAAGGCACATCCCCATCCTGTAATACGCATTGGCAAGGGCTTTGGAATCGGCCCGGCCGCCATCTATTATTTCCGAATAGATTTCTATCGCCTGCTCGTATTCGTTTTTGACTTCCAGCGCAAGGCCGACTCGCAGTCGTGCGTTTATATCGTTGTTATCTATTGGTATATTCGGCTGATTATCTGCTCTTTTCTTCAAGTTGGGTTTTTCAGGCGGTTTTGCCGCCGGCAGAACCGCCGCCGATTCGAGTTTTTTCATAATACGGCTGTAATCCTTTTTCGCATCAGAGACTTGTTTGTCATAATTGAAAAAGTATTTGCCGTTATCTGCGAAATCTACCCGCAGGGGTTTATCGCTGAGCCATTGGGGCAGCAGTTCATAACTCAAAAATTTTACGGGGTCATAACCAAACCTTGCGGCAAAATCTTCCTGTTTTTGCACCTTGATGAATTGAAACAATGGAATCATCCGCTTTCCATCTATAAGAAACTGAACGGTTCGCGGGTCAACCTCTTCAAAGCCTTGCCGTTTTAATACCTTTGCCGGCAGGTTAAGTATTATATTAAATCGCAGGTATCGAAGCAGGTTTTCCTGAGTCTGGCAGAAAATTTCGAAACGTCTGGGCTGGTTCCACTCCTGATTGGCCGCGGTAATATTCGGCTCCGTTTCGGACGATTTTAGTTCCACAAAGCATTGCTGCTTTTCGTCCTTGCGGTAAAAAGCGTTAAGGCCGATTTGCGTACCTTGCAGGTAAATTTTGACATCGCTGACAGATTCGAAATACGCCTCAGCGCTGAAATAAAATCTTCCATCGTCCAGAACACGCCAGGTTACATCTTTCCATACATCAATGCCGCCGGATTCTGTCAATGTATTTTTTATCTGCTGAATAAAACTCCGGAATGTCTGCGAAACGTCCTCTGAATTTTCTGAATAACTATAAGGGTCATAAAGCCCTTCGAATTTTATACTGCCGGAGCCGTCCGGGTTTAGGGATAAAGACGCCTGCCCCTGGATACAGCCGGCGATAAAACAGGCCGGCAACAGCAAAAATAACAGGTATTTTGTTTGTTTCATCTGCCTTAATTTCCCAAAAAAGAGCGTTTTTTTTAATCTCTTATTTTTAATATTGAAGAGTCTAACGCGGTAATGATTTTTTCTCAACTTTTTTGAGGGATACTTTTATAGTTCTTTTTAACTGCTTATTCCAGCGAGAGTAATGGCATATATAGCGATTAATAGTAATAATTTGGATGTTCTCTGCTATAATTACTGTCCTCGTAAAAAGCTGGGATTTGTAGATATATTTTAACAAAAATATTTTCTGGCTTGACAAAAATAAGGGTTATCAGTTAAATTAGGAAGATAAGGCAAATTAGGAGACCGCGAATATGGATATTCAGAGAAGGGAACAAGGTATGGATACAGCAAAAGAACTTTTTACAACTGGTGAGGCTGCCGATCTTTGTAGTTTGAGTCAGCAGACCATTATACGGTGTTTTGATTCGGGGAGGCTGAGGGGGTTCAGAATTCCCGGGTCAAAATTTAGGAAGATTCCCCGTGACAGTCTGCTGAAGTTTATGAGGGAAAATAATATTCCAATGATGAGTATGCAGACAGGCAAAAAACGTCTGCTGATAGTCGATGATGACGCCGAGATTGTCGAGCTGATGTCGGACGTACTCACAAGGGATGGAAGGTTCGAGATTAAAACGGCATCGACCGGTTATGACGCCGGTATTATGACGCAAAAGTTCAGGCCTGACCTTATTTTGCTCGATTATATGCTTCCCGACGTCAACGGTAATATCGTCTGCAAAACAATAAAACAAGACCCTGAATTTTCGAATACGCGAATAATCATAATCAGCGGCGTTATAAATCAGATCGAGATTGACGACCTTTTAAAGGCCGGCGCTGAAGCATTTATGAAAAAGCCTTTTAATATAACAGAGCTTATAGACAAAATAGCGACTGTTCTTGAATTATAATTCGTATAGTGGAGGAAGAAGCACGATTAATGACCAGTCCATTACCAAATGTCTCCGCACGGAGAATCGCACTTGCTCTGTATCAGCTTGATTTGCCTGCAGTATATCCCGACAGCGCGGTCCGCTGTATAAAATCTGTAATCAACAATAAAGCCGACCTCTGTAATCTGATAGAAACAGACCCTGCCGTCGCGATTGTATTTATCGATTTTTGCAGACAAAACAATATCGAGTTTTCGTTCGATAATCTGAATTTCCAGCAGCTTATAAACGAAATTCCAGGTCAAAAACTCCTCAAAACATTTTTCAGTCTTAAAACATTCGACATCGACAATCTACATTTCCAGCTTCCAATAGCTGATATGAACAGGTCTTGCGCCGGGCGGGCTTTTGCCGCAAGACTTATCGCGAACAAAACGGGCCGGGCAAATGAAAGTCTTTCATTTCTTGCGGGACTTTTGGCGGATATAGGTTTGCTGGCCCTGGCGGAGCTTTTCCCAAAAAGCGTTTCGATGCTCCTTGAGGAATCGCAAGGTAATAATTCAACTCTCCTGCAACTCGAAAAGGAAAACCTCGGAATAACTCACAACGTACTTTCACGTCAGCTCGCTCAAAAATGGCACCTGCCTCAGACAATCGCCGATTCGGCATGGCTCTACTGTACGAGCGCAGCGGACAAGTACAAAAGTCTGCCGAATGGTGAAATTATCCAGACCGTTCGCCTCGCTGATATGCTGGTTAAAAGTATCATGGCCGGCAGCGAACCAGCAGCAATTCCCGCGGAACTTAATCTAACCGTTCAGGATATAAATGAAATAACAAACAAACTAAAAGATTTCATTACCAGAATTGATGTTGACGCACAAACCCCGCAGAAGTTTGACGCAGAGACTATAAAGCAGGTCTGTATGTCACTGCTCGACAATACCGCAGAGGAGGGATTTTCAGATTTTCTGAGCGATGTTTCGTCTTCCTTGAGTCCCGCCTCATCAGCGATTGACATCGCAGGGACAATATGCGGCCTGATATGCAGGAATTTTAACGCGGAAAAAGCGTGCATATCCCTGGCCCCACAGGATGATAAGCAATATGAAACCATCATAGCAGTCGGCAATAAACTGCAATTTGTAATACTCGATAATGTCCCATCAGCATCTGACATAGACTTTGACTCTCAAAACACAAAATCTGTAAATCTGGAAATCGCCGGAAATACTATCGGCACAATGTTTTTGCAGATTCCGGAAGCCAGTTCATTATCGAATGTTTCGCTCTTGAATAATATAACCTTGTTTATCTCGCAATTAATTGCAATAAAGCTTGCCGGCCAGCACGACCAGGCAATAGCCCAGGCCGTTATTGATTTTGCAGAGATTCCGACACAACTCCGACCACAGGGGTCGGGGCTAAACAACGCTGCCGTACCGGCAGCGGCTAAACAACGGGAGTTAACGGATTTATCTGATATCGTTGCCGAGATTGCCGCCGGTGCCGCGCACGAATTAAATAATCCGCTCGCCGTCGTATCCGGCAGAGCTCAACTGCTCGCCCAAAGAGAGACGGATGAAACGAAAAAACAAATTTTGAACCAAATCATCGAAAAAACCAAAGACGCCCACGAAATCGTCGGCCAGCTTATGAGTTATGGCCGCCCTGCCAAACCGCAAACCAGAGCGGTTTCACCTTTTATAATGGTTAACAACTGCCTCGAAAAGGTGACCGCCCGCTATCTGTCCGAGCCGCTTGAAATCCGTCTTGAAAACATTGAGAACTTAAGCGATATCGAAGTCGACCCAGAACAGGTTGCCGAGGCGATAGCACAGATAATTTATAACGCGCTGGAATCTTATGAAAGCGGCAACGGACCGGTGCAAATTTCCGGCACAGAAGAAAACCTTACTGAAATAAGCATCAAAGACCAGGGCTGCGGTATGAGCAGCGAAACTCTGCAAAAGGCGACCGAGCCGTTTTTCTCCGATAAAAGCGCCGGCAGACAAAGGGGTATGGGCCTGGCCGTCGCTTCAAGCCTGCTGAAGAACAATAATTGTTCGATGTCAATCCAAAGCCAGCTCGACAAAGGCACAACGGTAACAATCCTTCTGCCAAAATCAAACAAGTCCGAAAATTCCTGACCTGTTAATTACGCCTTTTTTCAGAACACAAAAAATCTTTTTTTCATCTCCAAAACATCGTTATTATTAGACCTTTGAATATTCCGCTAAATTGCCCCTGCCATCTTAAAACAGGCCTTTTTTATGCCGAAATAAAGAATGACGATATTACAGATTTTTGGAGATACCCTGTTGAAGGAAGAGCGAAATTCAAGATTGCGTCAGCTTGTCAGGAAGCTGGGCCATATCAGAAGGACTCAGAAGAAGCAGATTGATATCCTCTGTAATGACATACTGGCTGCGCACGGCGAGTTCATAAAGAATTTAAAGAATTTCAGGTTTGCCGCTGATTTTTACGAAAGCATTTTGGGCATAAACAATCCCGACCTGCTCGCAAAAGCCATCGGTGAATTTTTTACCAATAATCTCAATGACGTAAATGCCGCGATTGTTTTTATGGTCTCAGGCCAGCCGCAGATTCATATTTACGCCACAAACCCGAACCTTGAGGACATCCCTTCTCAGATAAGTCCTTATCTGACAGCGAGAATGGTTCAGCTGGTCTGCCAGAGCGGCAATATCTGCACAGCCGATGAATTGTGCAAGATGGGTTTCTTCGCAGGTCCTGCGGTTTTGAAAAAGATTTCTCTTGCGGCAATCGGCCTGAACAAAGCAGGTCCGGCCCTGGGAATGATAATCCTTTACCGTGCGGCAGAAAAACCACTCTGCAGCTTTGAACTGACTCAGGCAGCTTCGGTAGTCGGCGGGCTTTCTACGGCATTAAAAAATATGCAAAACAGCGATGCCTGCTACGATGTTTATCCGCCTCAGGCGTGATTTCCTAACTAATCAGAAACTTACCATTTTTATAGATAACCTCACCATCAGCTAATATTTGCCCGTCTTTCATATCAGCCAGTAAATCCCAGTGTATAGCCGACTCGTTTTTGGCGCCGGTTTCCGGATATCCTGCCCCAAGAGCCATATGAATTGTCCCGCCCATCTTCTCATCGTACAGCATATTCTTTGTAAATTTGTTTACTCTTTCGTTATTGCCGATGGCCGCCTCGCCGAACCTTCTTGCGCCCGGTATTTCAAGAATTTTATTAAGCAGTTCCTGCCCTTTGGCTGCTTTGGCATTTACGACCTGACCATCTTTAACTTCAAGTGATATATCTTCGATTTCCTGTCCCATATAAATGCCCGGATATGAAAACCGGACTGTGCCGTTTATGGAGTCCTCCACCGGGGCGGTAAAGACTTCGCCGCTCGGCATATTATGATGTCCAGATGAATTAATCCATTTCCTGCCATCCGTTCGAAATTTAACATCAACATTACTGCCTTTATAATGAATTTCTTTTTTACTGTTGAGCAAATCCACTATTCTTTGCTGGTCTCTTTCGAGTTTTTCCCAGCAGCGTATCGGGTCATTCTCATACAAAAAACAGCAGTTATAAACAAAATCAGCGTATTCGCTTTGGCTCATTCCGCATTCCTGCGCTCCCGCATTTGTTGGAAATTCGCACAAAGTCCAGCGGAGTTTATTTTCAGCCGACCTTTGCATAAAAGTTTTGTTGAGACCTGCCCTTGCTGCGCTGGATTTCTGCTTTTTCTCAGCAGGTGTATTCTGAAGTTCCTTTACATTGAAAGGCGCCATAATATTCAGAATTGAATCGTAGTTTTCGTAAACATATTTGCTCAGCGGCGAGATATATTCGAGTTGACTGTCGGATGCGTTGTCGTAAAATATTTTATCCGTTCCGTTAAGTGCGATTTTAAACTCCGGATACGCTCCCGCCGACAAAGCCGCAGCGTAAACCTCCTTAAGCAGTTCTTCCGCCAGGTATGTGGAATTAATCAAAAGCCTGTCGCCTTTTTTTAATGCGAGCGAGTATTCAACCAGCAATTTCGCGTACTTCTTTATAATATCGTTTGCCGCCATAAATTTATCCTTGTAAAAATTGTCTTTAGAATAGAGAATATAACGCTTTAAGGGTTTATTGCAAGATGATAGACATTTTTGTTAGTTCGTTCGGCACCTCATTCAAGGCGATTTTCGAGATTTTGCTTATTTCTGTCGCGGCAGGGGTTCTTATGAGAAAAAACATCCTGACGCAGGAGCAGCTCAAGGCCCTTTCGACGATAGGTATTCGCGTTCTTTTGCCATGCCTGATATTTTCAAACATTATCAAAAACTTTGACCCTGGTCAGCTCAAATTCTGGCCGTTGATTCCTCTTGCCGCGGTTCTGATGGTCGGCTTCGGCCTTTTGATTTCCGCGGCGTTATTCTGGCCGAATGTGAAAGATAAAAAATACCTTCTTGCCCCCGCCGCCCTGCAGAACGGAGGGTATCTTATTCTGCCGCTGGGAAAAATGCTTTATCCGCAGCAGTTTGACGAGTTCGCGATGTATTGTTTTCTTTACCTGCTGGGTTTAAGCCCTCTTTTATGGTCGCTTGGCAAATATCTTGTAAGCCCGACTGAAGGTGAAAAACCGACCTGGCGAGAGCTTTTCAGTCCGCCATTTTACGCGAATATTATTTCCGTATTGATAGTGCTGCTCGGTCTAAAGTTTATCGTGCCTGCGGTCATACTGGAGCCGGTCGACCTTGTGGGCACTGCCGCCGTCCCTGTTGCGACATTCGTACTCGGCGCCGTGCTGGGCAGTATTCGGCTTAACATCAGGGCTTATTTTGGCAATGCCGTAAAAGTTTTATCAGTTCGATTGATTGCCGTGCCGCTGGCCACGATTATTGTTTTACGGCTGATGAATATTAATGATACTTATCCCCTGCTTTGCAGTCTGCTTGTTCTGCAGGCATCTTCATCACCTGCGACGTCGCTGATTATTCTCGTAAAACACTATGGCGGCCAGGAGGAAGAGCTTGGCTCGATTCTGTTTATGTCTTACATCGCCTGTATTATTACAATTCCGCTGTGGCTTGCTGTCTGGACGGCGATAACTGTTTAAAAAGGAAGGAGTACAATATCAAAATTATTTCCTCTCTGGCTTTTTGCAATCTTCTTTCAAGGCAATGATAAGATAATCAAAACAATTGATTTCATCAGGAATCTTCCGTCTAACGTTCGTCTCCCAACGACAGATATTTGTTTCTCTAATGCAAAGCTCAAAATTACTAATGCTTAATTCATTGTTTTTTCGATGGGTAGCTTGTTGAATACTTCTTATAGAAGGAAGAAAAAAATTGAAATCTATTTCTAATTTTTCTCTTATTTTTTCATACTTGCCTTGCAATCGCTCATCCGGATTTTTAGAATAAGCAATTAGTATGTTTTTAAACTTCTTCCAGTTTTTCCAAAAAGTTTCTGCTCGTATTCGAAGTTTTATACGAGATAGTTTGTTTGGCAGAAAACGATAAATTAGTACAGTTAAAATGAGAAATACTAAAAGTTGCAATATGTTGAGAGAAAGAATTGGAGCAGTTAAAAAAGACACATCGGGAACTTTTGTATATTTAAGACTTATATCAATTATTATAACAATACTCATAATGGAACCAAGGATTTTATCGATTTTAACCATGGGTATACCTTAATTAAAAATTTAAAACGCTTTCCTCCTTTTTGATAATAATTATACCCCATTACGCCCTTGAAACAAGACAATTTTACACACCTAAATAAATCATTACAATCTGTGTAATCAGCGATTATAAAATTCGCGTCTTAGAGTCTTCGTAGCTAATACTTTTCCGGCCAGACAGGGATATATCGCGTTCTTGTTCTTTCGCCGACGAGCATCTTTTCTGCTTCGCCTCGCCATTTGTTGTAATGGGCAGTCTGCTTGTGCTGAGTAACGCCGCTTTCGTCAAGGTATGCCTCGACAAGAACGAACCGGGTCGGGTCATCGGACTGCTGTAAACAATCGAAGCGTTTAATGCCCGGCTCTTTTACACTATTTTGTGCGTTTTCGACGCATAGCTGTTTAAATTCTTCGATATACTCCGGCTTAATCTGAATATTTATATGGACAACAAACATCTTATTACCTTTCAATTTTTTTGCAGACTTTATAATATAATTAAGTATAATAAATGCCGGATAAAAGGAAGTAAAGCGGTAAGGAAATTAAAAAATAACAGGAGTAAGTAATATGTCATATCTTGATAAAAAGTATGGACTTAACGGGAAAACAGCGATTATAACCGGCGGCGGCGGAACGCTTTGCAGCGCTATCGCAGAAGGTTTTGCACTGGCGGGGGCAAATATAATCCTTTGGGACATTAACCCGGCAGGACTGGCGGCAAAGTCTGACATTCTCGCCAAGGCCTGCGGCGACAAGTCGAAGATTTCCACTGTCGAAGTCAACCTTATGGAAGAAGACTCAATCGCAAAGGCCCTGGAGAAATCCGTAAAACTTTACGGCTCTGTCGAGATTCTCTTAAACGGCGCCGGCGGCAACCGCGGCAAAGGCCCGCTTATTGACGTTAAGACCGAAGATTTTGATTTTGTTTTGAAATTGAATCTTCTTGCCGGCTGTATCCTGCCGACAAAGCACGTCGCGAAATACTGGATAGACAACAAAATCAAAGGCAACATTATCAACATCGCCTCAATGGCAGGCTTCAATCCGCTTTCCGGCGTATGGGCCTATTCAGCAGCCAAGGCTGGGGTAATGAATCAGACTATGGGGCACGCCAAGGAGCTGGCAAAGTACGGCATAAGGGTAAATGCTATTGCACCCGGCTTCTTCGTTGCCGACCAGAACAGAAAACTTCTATTGAATGACGACGGAACACCGACACAGCGAGGCAAAGACGTGCTCGCAAAAACTCCTATGGGCGGATTCGGTCTGCCGGAATATCTTACGGGTTCTACGATATTTCTTGCTTCGGATGCGGCTGAATTTATCACCGGTGTTACACTGCCGATAGACGGCGGCTATTTGTGTGACAATATCTGATAATCGGCTGTTACTGGATTTGCTGATTTTTCAGAAAGTTCGCGCGATTTTCGGACACAAGCAGTTTTTCCATCCTTTGCGGATTTGTCGAGTACTCTATTGCCTGTTCTTTATCGATAAACCCATTGAAATAGAGTTCTGCCATGCTGTAATCCATTTCCCGCATACCGATTTTTCGCGATGTGGATAGAATATTGGGTATTTCGTGAATCCGGTTTTCTCTGATGCAGTTTCTTATCGCAGAGTTGCATATCAGAATCTCTACCGCAGGCACCATTCCCGGCTTGTCGACTCTCTTTAAAAGCGTTTGTGAAATGACAGCCTGCAGGGTGTTTGCAAGCATGGCACGAATCTGATTCTGCTGACTGGCGGGATAAATATCGATTATTCTTTCGACCGTTTGCGGAGCGTTTATGGTGTGCAGGGTGCTTAAAACCAAATGACCTGTCTCGGCGGCTGTTATTGTCGCGCTGGTAGTTTCAAGGTCTCTCATCTCGCCGACAAGTATTACTTCAGGGTCCTGCCTGAGAGCGTGCCTGAGGCCTGAAGCAAAATCCGTACAGTCTAAGCCTATTTCGCGCTGTTCAATCATTGATAGATTATTTTCGAATGCGTATTCAATAGGATCTTCAAGAGTTATTATTCTTTTGTGGCAGGAATTGTTAATTAAACCTATCATAGAAGCGAGCGTAGTACTTTTGCCGCAGCCTGTATGTCCCGTCACAAGTACCAGTCCCCTAGGCAGCGAAGTCAGTCCGGCTATGATTTGAGGCAGATTAATCTGATTCATATCCGGTATTTGGGTCGGAATAAGTCTGAATGAAATGGCTATGGTCTCTTTCTGATAATGAGAATTAACCCTGAACCTGTTTCCGCCCCCGACAGTCGTGGAAAAATCGTAATCACGCCTCGTTTCAAAAATTTTAAACCTTTCCGGACCTATCATACTAAGCAGCATATCCACAGCCTGCTGCGAAGTTATAGGCTCGGTTTTCATATCTGAAAGTTCTGTATTGATTCTCATTACAGGCGGTAAACCAACATTGATATGCAAATCACTTGCGCCTGCCTCCACAGCGGCAGTAAGCAATTGTTCGATTCCTGACTTTTTGCCTGTTTTTTCGATTAACGCAGTATTACTCACGGTAAAACCTTTAACCAAATACCAATAACTATTTATGTATCGGCAAGATTGCACTGAGACTTATATTGACAGATTTATGTGATTTTTGATGATTTTAGCGGTATTTTCTCGGACTTTTGCTCGCCTATGCGAAGTTAAAGAGGTCTATTCGGCTTTTAGCTGCCTTGCCATTAATTCCCCTATCGCAGTCGAGACGCTTTTGCCCTTGAAAAGGATTTGATAAACGGCCTCAGTTATAGGCATATCGATTTTGTATTTTCGTGCCAGATCCATAACTGATTTGCATGTGGTGATGCCTTCAACGACCGACTCGGTCGCCTCAGTCGCATCCTTAACAGCTTGTCCTTTTCCGATTCTCTGCCCGAAACTCCTGTTTCGTCCCGCCGGCGAAATACACGTCGTAACAAGATCTCCCAGTCCGCTAAGTCCGGCGAAAGTTTGTTCTCTTGCTCCCATTGCAACCCCCAGCCTTGTAATTTCCGCAAGACCTCTGCATAGCAAAGCCGCCTTGGCGTTATTGCCTATCCTGATTCCATCGACTATTCCCGCTGCGATAGCGATAACATTTTTCATTGCTCCTGCCAGTTCAACGCCGATGATGTCACTATTCCGATAAACCCTCAAATATGGTGCATTGAAAATTTCCTGCACCATCCCCGCAAGTCTTTCGTCTTTCGATGCTGCCGTCGCCGTTGCAGGCAGTTTTTTCGCAATCTCTTCCGCAATCGTCGGCCCAGACAGCGTGATAACTTTTATCTTTTCTCCCAGCACATCAGAAATTATCTGACTTGGCCGAAGCAGAGTATCGTTTTCGATTCCTTTTGCTACAGAAACAATCGGCACTGCCGTATTCGTGTATTGTTTAAGCCGCTGCCAGACCGGCCTCATATATTGGCAAGGCACAGCGGATATGACTAACTCTGCATTTTTAAGAATTTCAGAATCACTCGGCTCGAACTCAAGTGAACCGGGGAGTTTATATCCCGGCAGAAACTTGAAATTCTCTTTTTTGTCTTTAATCTGCGTAAGTTGTTTCGCGTCATAGCCCCACATACGAACAGCCAGTCCTTTATCGCAAAGCAGCATCGAACAAACGCTGCCCATTGCCCCATCTCCTATTATGGAAATATTTTTCATAGCAGATATTTAACCAGAGAAATGTGGATTTTTCAATTGAATAATTATTCGTCTAATTGTTCGATTTGAATAGGTTTGTATCTCTGCAGTTCCGGCAATTGATTTTTCCCGAGCCATACCTCCATAACAACGGTATTATCGTCATAATCCTGCTTTTGTATTGTTGCGTTCGATTTGAGATAACTTTGAATCTTTCCGTCGCCGGCGCTTGCCGTTATCCGCATAAGCAGCATTCTGCCCATATAAATCTGCAGCACCTTTTCTTTCAGCAAATCAAGATTCATCCCCGTCTTTGCGGAAATACTTATCGCCTCCGGATAAATCGTTTGCAGAAATTCGAATTGCGACTGACTTCTGACAACATCGGCTTTATTAAGCAGTATCAGTGTTTGCTTGTCGCCGCATTTTATCTCATCCAGCACTTTCTTTGCGTTCTGGGCCTGGCTGTGAGCGTCCAGATTCGATACATCGACAACGTGCAGCAGTAAATCTGCGTTAATCGCCTCTTCGAGAGTTGCCTTAAAAGACGCTACTAGCTGATGTGGCAGATTTCGTACAAACCCCACCGTATCGCTGATTAGCACCTTTTTGCCTCCACCCAGTGCCCATTGTCTCGTCTTTGTATCCAGCGTCGCAAAAAGCCTGTCCTCGACATAGACTCCGGCGTCGGTTAGAGCGTTCATCAGAGTACTTTTGCCCGCGTTGGTATATCCCACAAGACAAATTTTAAACAGCCCTCTTCTTGTCTCAATTTCTCTTACTATGCGTTTGTCGATATCCGCGATTTCTTTTTTAAGTTCGGTGATTCGCTTGCTTACAAGTCTGCGGTCAATTTCGAGCTGTTTTTCACCTGTTCCGCGGGTTCCAATAGCGCCAACCGCTCCTGCCGAAGGTCCGCCTGCCGCACCGGTTACAGTATCAAGGTGCGACCACATCCGTGTAAGTCTCGGATATGTATATTCAAGCTGTGCAAGGTCAACCTGCAGTTTCGCCTGTTTTGTCTGCGCCCTGCTGGCGAGAATATCAAGTATCAGCTCGCTGCGGTCAACAACTTTAGCCTCTATAACCTCTTCAAGTTCTCTTACCTGTGCCGGCGAAAGGTCATTATCAAATATAACAACATCGGCTTTGTTTCTCTTCACCCGCTGCTTTATCATTTCCGCTTTGCCGCGGCCTATATATGTTGCCGGATGTATACTTGCTATTTTCTGTTGAACTTTGTCAACTACTATCGCCCCCGCACTTTCGGCCAAGGCTGTCAGTTCCGCCAGTTCATCATCGCTGTCGGCTTCTTGTTTTAAAATCGCCCCGACGAGTATCGCTTTTTCTCGTCTGACGGCTATATTTTCACGAAATTTTTCCAATTAAACCGATAATCCTTAAAGTTTACTATTAACCTTAATTAGATTGTTTATGCGTTTCAATCCACTCACGAATGGAATCTGCTGACGAGTTGTCATCTGTAGCAATGGCCAAGTCAAGTGCTATTTGTGCAATTTTCATAGCCTCGTTCATATCACCGACAGCAGCATATGCCTGTCCAAGAGTACGGAGTACACTTGGGTCACTGTAATTTGTCAGTTCTGCCGCATGCTCGGCGTATCTAACAGATTCATTTACATTCCGAATATTAGGGTCGGAACTACCGACCAAAAGTTCAGCCAAAGCAGTTGTAGCATCAAGAGCGTTTGGGTCAAATTCCAATACCTTGCGATATTGACTAATTGCTTCCTGAATACGTCCTGCTGACTCCATTGTAATAGCATAATTGATTCTGGCACTAACAAACCGCGGGTTTAGCTCGACAGCTCGCTCATACAAGGTTATCGCTTGATCAAGCTGCCCCCGAGACCGAAGCGTATTGGCGAGATTATAATGGGTTATGGCATCGCGGGGCTGGATCAATAATGCTTTTTTATAATACTCAATCGCTTCGTCAACTTTGCCTTGCATTTTAAGTGTGTTGGCCAGATTATTGTGCGCCATGGCATAGTTTGGCTGAATCTTAATAGCTTTTTGATAGTAAGATACCGCCTCATCAAGTTTGCCTTCAGATTTCAAAAGCGTACCGATATTATAAAGAGATACCTCATCGTTTATATGGATCTCAAGCGCCTTGCGGTAATAACTCATTGCCTTTTCTTTATCACCTCGGTTCTCTATGATAATTCCCATATTATTCCATGCAAGCAGCGAATCGGGATTCTTTTTCAGAGTATCCTGCCAAAGTGTTTCAAGGTCTTTATATATATGACACTGTTTCCATGTAGCCACGCATAATGTCATTAGACCAAGGGTCAGGCAAATAGATATTATATTTCGTATTATCCTGGTTGACTTGTGCCATATTATAGATACGACCGCTGTAAATAAGGCTATTGGCCCGATACAAGCCATATAGACATAATGATCGGCCACATAAGAATAATAGTGGGTATATATGGACACGAATCCGAGTACCGGCGCAAGTGTAACAACAAAGAAAACAACAACTACGATAGGCCACCTTCCTATTTTAGCCCTGTAGAACCACATAATCGCCATAACAAAAATAGCTGCCAAAGTCCACACATAATGAAATGGCTTCGTCCAATCGACCTCCCACAGAGGGTAACTGAATGTGAGATTAACGGGAAGAATTAACTTGCCTATATAGAACCATAGTGCCCTGCCCGCCAGGAGGAAACGTTCCAGATAATTCAGCCTCAGCACACTCGCGCTGACACCCCGAACCTGTTCCCACCATATTGTGACAAATCCCATAATTATGCCGAACACTATATACGGTATTATCTGCCGCCAGCATTTTTCACGAATCGAAACACGCTTGGACCAAAGTATAAGCACCATTACTATCGGCAGCGTACACGCTGTGGTTTTGCTGAAAAGCGCTAATGCATAGAAAATAAATGAACCTGTATAAATTAGCCAATCCTTTACTTTCGGCTTAGGATTGTCAATAAATCGCAGCCAGAAAAGAATGGAAAGAAGAAAAAAAAATGTCATTAAAACATTTTTGAGTTCTGTAACCCAAGCCACAGATTCAACATTAATAGGATGCAATGCAAAAATTAAAGCTGCCAGCCAAGCCCAGCGAAGCCTCAGTTTCACCAGTACCGCCCAAACCAAAAAAGCGTCTATAATATGAATAAAAATGTTGACAAGATGATACCCAAAAGGGTCAAATCCCCACAGTTTGTGTTCCAGACGGAATACCGTATATGTCAGAGGAAAGTATTGCGACGGATGGTCAAAAGAGAGCCATATTCGTCGCAGTCCGTCCGCAGCGGTAATAAGAGGATTCTCAGTTATATACGCATCATCATCCCAGATGAATCCCGCTCGCATGGCCGGCACATAGATAATCAGACAGGCTATCACCAAAATTGCTACCATGACCAATTGGACCCATTTGGTCGGCCATGATGTAGAGATGTACTCCATAACGTGTTTTATCCAATATTTATTAAACGCTTAGCTTCGTAACAAAGTTTTATAAATCAACCTTCTCAATCTTAACATTTCGCTGGAAACAGTTAGTTTGGATGTATTATAATAATTATCATCCAATAATCAATCACTGATACTCTGGTGTTTTTGTTTTTCTAATGCAAGATTGAGATTATTTCTCATATTTACGTCGTTTGGGTTGATTTGAACAGCCTTCTTAAAATGCGCAATGGCCTGGTCATATTTACCCTGCTTCGCAAATGCTATGCCAAGATTGCTGTGAGTAAGGGCATTTCCCGGTTGAATAAGCAGAACTTTCTCATACTCGTTTACCGCTTCTTGGAGTCTGCCGCTGCTGCTTAAAGCAGTACCAAGATTGAAATGTATATTGACAGATTCAGGTTCGATTTGCAGGCCCTTGTTGTAAACCGAAATTGCCTCATCAAATCTGCCTTCTTCCGCAAGGGCAATACCAAGATTGGAATAGACCTCGATATAGTTGGGGTCCACTTCGATAGCCTTTCTGTAATAGCCGATAGCCTCGTCTATTTTTCCTATACGGTAGAAAGCGGTTCCAAGACAGTGCAGAGCATCGGCATAATCGGGTTTGATTCGAAGAGCTTCAATATTATGCCGGATAACTTCGTCGATGCGACCCTGCTCAAGGAGCGTCTCTGTTATACCAAAATGTGCTCTGTGGTTATTCTTGGTTACTTTTAACGCATGCTGATAAAGCGATATGTCATCTTTCCAATATCGTGTCTGCTGATATGTACATATCGCCAATATGAATAAAATTATCAGTGAGGCCGGCCAGAGTATAATCTTTCGATGCGGCCATTTTTCAGACAGTTCGGATATGCCCCAT